>OJKW01000031.1_pt1 | contig 134293 bp, 117 predicted proteins | sample 1596591 | NCBI WGS metagenome assembly OJKW01 (sample SAMEA4350166, study PRJEB24818) | metagenome | biome: human; feature: gut; material: faeces | place: Denmark | collected 2013-09 | reverse complement strand
TCTCCCAACGGGGGGCGTCGGCGCTGACCGGCGCTTCACCGTCGATGGGGTCGCCCAGTACGTTGAACATGCGGCCCAGCGTGGCTTCGCCCACCGGCACGGAGATGCCGTGACCGGTGGCGGTGACAGTGAGCCCGCGGCTGAGGCCGTCGCTGCCGGCCATCATGACGCAGCGCACCGTCTTGTTCTCCAGATGCTGCTCCACCTCCATGGTGTAGCGCGTACCGTTTGCCTCCACGGTCAGCGCTTCATTGATGGCGGGCAGGCTCCCCTCGGGGAAGCATACGTCGATCACGGGACCGGAAATGCCCGTGATGGTTCCTTGTTTCATTGAGGTCAGCCCTCCTTTTCTTTCTTGCTGCGCTGGGCGCGCTCACCGGCGGAGACTTCGGTGATCTCCTGGGTGATGGCGGCCTGACGCGCCCGGTTGTACTGCACGGACAGGTCCTTCAGCAGGTCCTCCGCGTTCTGGTCCGCCGCGTTCATGGCGGTCATACGGGCGGACTGCTCGCTGCAGAAGCTGTCCACCAGCGCACTGTAAATGAAGCCGATGAGGCAGCTGCGCGCCGCGTTGTCCAGCACCGCGGCGGGGCTGGGCACATACTCAAAGGTGGGGTCGCCCGCCGTGCTGGCCTGGGCTGCGGAGAAGTGCTCCCGCGTCAGGGGCAGCACCTGTGCCTGACGCACCGTGGCCTCCAGCCCGTTTTTCATGTCCGTGTAGATGATGTGGACAGCGTTGATCTCACCGGCGTCGTACCGCTCCAGCAGCAGCTCGCCGATCTGGCGGGCGCGCCGCAGGGTGGGGTTCTGCGCGGTGTAGAGAAAGCTCTTTTCGATGGGGATGCCCCGCTGGGTGAACCAGCGGCGGCCGTACTCGCCCACCACATACAGCACCGCGCCCTCGTGATCCGACAGGAACTGCTGGGCCTGACGGATGGCGTTCTGGTTATACGCGCCGGCAAGGCCCTTATCCGCCGTGATGAGCAGGCAAGCGGCCACGCCGGGCAGCGGCTTGCTGTTCTCGTCACAGAGATACCGGCTCTCCGCGGTGTCGTCGGCGTTGAACACGCGGCCGATCTCCGCCTGCAGTGCGTCGAAGTAGGGACGGGTGTTGCTCAGATCCTGCTTGGCCTTGCGCAGCTTGGCCTGGGAGATGAGGTACATGGCGTGGGTGATCTTCTGGGTCTGCCGGACGCTTCCGATGCGGCGGCGGATCTCACTTGTGCTGGCCATAGCCTCACCGCCCGCCTGCGCGCCGGAACTTCTCCAGCGCGGTCTTTGCAAAGTCCACGATCTGCTGGCGCACCTCGTCGGTCAGCGCAGCGCCCTGCTCCAGCTCCTGCATGAGCTGGGGGCGTCCGGCGGCGAACTCGCCCAGAAGGTAGTCCCGCAGCGGGCAGACCTGGGACACCGGCACCTGCTGATAGATGCGGGCCATGGCCGTCACCAGCGTGACGATCTGCTGGGCCTGACTCAGCGGGCTGCACCGGCCCTGACGCAGGATGTACATCAGGCTCTGGCCATAGGCCAGCTGGTTCTTGGTCTCCTCGTCCAGATCGCTGGAGAACTGGGTAAAGACCTCCATCTCGCGGTATTGCGCCAGATCGAGGCGCAGGGTACCGACCGCCTTTTTCATCGCCTTGGTCTGGGCGGCGCCGCCCACACGGGACACGGAAAGTCCTACGTTTACGGCGGGGCGGTGGCCGGAGAAGAACAGGCTGCTCTCCAGAAAGATCTGGCCGTCGGTGATGGAGATGATATTGGTGGGGATGTAGGCGGACACGTCGCCTGCCTGCGTCTCCACGATGGGCAGGGCGGTCATGCTGCCGCCGCCCCGTGCGTCGCTGAGGCGCGCTGCGCGCTCCAGCAGGCGGGAGTGCAGATAGAACACGTCGCCGGGGTAGGCCTCACGGCCGGGAGAACGTCCCAGCAGAAGGCTCAGTGCGCGGTAGGCGATGGCGTGCTTGGAAAGATCGTCGTAGACGATGAGCACGTCCTTGCCCTTGTTCATGAAATACTCGCCGATGGACGCGCCGGCGTAGGGCGCGATGTACTGCATGGAGGCGGACTCACCGGCGCTGGCGCAGACGATGATGGTGTATGCCATGGCGTCGTGCTTACGCAGCATCTCCGCGATCTGCGCCACGGAGCTGGCCTTCTGGCCGATGGCCACGTAGATGCAGATCATGTCCTTCCCCTTCTGGTTCAGGATGGTGTCGATGGCGATGGACGTCTTACCGGTCTGGCGGTCGCCGATGATCAGCTCACGCTGCCCCCGTCCGATGGGGAACATGGAGTCGATGGACAAAATGCCGGTCTGCATGGGGGTGTTCACCGGCTGGCGGTCGATGATGCCGGGGGCGGGGCTTTCGATCATGCGGTAGGCATCGACGGGGATGTCGCCGGCATCGTCGATGGGCGCGCCCAGCGCGTCCACCACGCGGCCGATCATGGCGTCGGACACGCCGATGCCAGCGGTACGGCCGGTGCGGTACACGGCGCTGCCCTCGCTGACCTCCTCCACACGGCCAAACAGGATGCAGCCGATGCGGTGGCCCCGCAGCTCCTGCACCATGCCGCGGATGCCGCTCTCAAAGAGCAAAATTTCACCGTAGGCAGCGTTTTCCAGACCGTCCACGTAGGCGATGCCGTCCGCCACGGACAGGACGCTGCCCACCTCGCGGGCGCTGATCTCCGGTACCCAGTCCCGCACGGTGTCGCGGATCAGAGGGATAACGGACTGGCCGCCGGTCTTCAGGGCGGCAAGGCGCTCCTTCAGCTGGCCCAGACGACCTTCCGCCGTCCAGTCGATGATCTCGGAGCCGATCTCGATGCGGAAGCCGCCGGAGACGGTCTTATCCTCCTGCCACGAAAGCGCCACCGGCCGGCCGTACCTCTTTGCCAGCACGTCCTCCAGCTTCGCCTTCTGCGCGGCGTCAGGCGGGCAGGCACTGAGCAGTCTGGCGGTCAGGCGGGCATCATTCGTGCTCATGCTTCTCCACCCCCTCGGCTGCGTTCACGAACGCGTCATAGGCGCGGGAAGTCTCCTTCGCCAGCAGCTTCTCCATGGCGGCCTCGGCGATGGACACGGCCTCGCGGTTGGCCTCGTCCACGATCTTTTTGCGGTCGTTCTCCGCGTTCTCGCGGGCGGCAGCCACGATCTTGTCCGCCTGCTCATGGGCAGCGGCGCGCTGCTGATGGGCATAGGCCTCGGCCTCCCGGGCGGCGGCGGCGCGCTTCTCGTCCAGCTCCGCGTCCAGCGCAGCCTGACGCTGCTGCATGGATGCCTCCAGCGCGGCGGTGCTCTTCTCCCGCTCCACGGCGGCGGACTCCATGTCGGCATAGTGCTTGGCGCGCTTGTCCATGAAGTTCTTTACCGGCTTGAACAGCAGCAGGTACAGTCCGCCCGCCAGAATGGAGAAGTTGAACAGGTGCAGCAGGATCTGCTGCCAATCAATATTCAGAGGGATGTTCATAGCTTCTCTCTCCGTTTCTTACAGCACAAAGATGATAAGGATGACCACCAGCAGGGCGTAGATGATGGCGGTTTCCAGGAACACAAGGCCCAGCATCATGGTGGTGCGGATCTTGCCCTCGGCCTCCGGCTGGCGGGCAATGCCCTCAGCGGACTTGGAGATGGCCATGCCCATGCCGATGGCGCCGCCGGCGGCGGCCACGCCGATGGCGATGGCGGACGCCATGGCCTTGGCGCTGTCAACGCTGCTGTCGGTGGTCTGCTCCGTCTGGGCAGGGGCATCGGCGGCAGGCTCGGTGTCGGCAAACGCGGTCACGGTGAACAGTGCGGTCAGTGCCAGCACCAGGCACAGCAGCAGGGCAACAGCCTTCTTATTGGTCAGTTTCTTCATGATCTCTCTTTCCTCCGTCAGTTATTTACAGTTTCAGCTTTGACTTTTTTGGCTTTCTTGGGCTTGGGCGCGTGCTTCTCCGTGGTCTCTCCGTAGAACATGGAGGTCAGGGTGGTGAGCACATAGGCCTGGATCAGCGCGTGGAGCAGGGTGAACAGCACCGCCACGATCACGGGGATCACGTAGCTCAGTGTCACATAGTAGTAGACCAGCTCCGTCACCAGCAGACCGCTGAGCAGCGCGCCGAACATACGGAAGCTCATGGAGATGGGCAGGGAGAAGTCCTTCAGGGCCTTGCCCGCGCCCTTGAGGCCGTTGGCCACGATGCCGCCCACCAGAATGACGCCGTAGGACAGGCAGCCCAGGGAGATGGCTGCGTTCACATCGGACAGCGGGGCCGGCAGGGCAATGATGTGCCCGTTGGTGGTAATGGCCTGGAAGCCGAACAGCTCAAACAGCGTGCCGATGAAGATATACACGCCTGCGCCGAAGATATAGGCCCCCAGGAATTTGTTGCGGTGGGGGCTGTTGTCCTTGGCCATGCCGTCGAACATCCCCACCACGGTCTCCACGGCCAGCTGCAGCTTCCCCGGGACCATCTTGAAGCGGGGGATCGCAAACAGCCGCAGCAGCAGCGCCGCCAGCAGGATCACGCCCACCACTACCAAAGAGGATATGTACGCGGGGTTCACGTCTTTCAGCCCAAACAGACTGATGCGGTTGGTCCCGTGGAGCACTGCGTCACGCATGGCCTCCTGCACCGACTCCGACTTCCCGTGCCCGGGCACCAGGAGAGAACCGGCCAGCAGAGCCGCCGTGATCAGCAGCCACCCCACGATGAACCTTGTTTTCTTCTTTTTTTCCATTCTCTTATCACCTTCACATACGGTCCGGATTTTGTGCCGCTACGTCGTTTTTACGGCATGAGCGGCACGGCGGCGCCCTATTGCATACAATTCCTTAACGGAATCTTCACGCAGCGGGGAGCCATCTTGACGCTTCGCTTTTATTATAATGAAAAAGCGGGTATAACACAAGCATTTTTTCGTCAGGACTGTCCAAACATTTCTGCTTTTTTACCGAAGAAAAGGCCAGTTTCAGTGAAATGTCCAAAAAAGGCCGGGGGCCTGCGGCAATTGCAGGCCCCCAGCGGGTCATGATTTCCTTTTTTTGGCAAATGCCGCCTTTTTTCGGTCGGACATTTTACCCTTCTGTACCGGCTGACGGGCTGTTGGCGTACCGCGGCGGCCGCGGTTGCCGGAGACCTCCTTCCGCGGGCGGCGGGGCTGGCGCTCCGGCTTCTCCGGCTTGGCGGGAGGCTGACCGTAGGGCTCGCCCTTGCGGGGGCGCAGCAGGCACTCGGGACCGTAGCCGATGAGGTCGGTGCGGCCTGCCTCCTCCAGCGCCTCCACCACCAGAGCGCGCTTTTCGGGGCGGGACCACTGGAGCAGCGCACGCTGCATGGCCTTGTCCTTCGGGTCGCGGGCCACATACACCGGTGACATATCCCGCGGGTCGATGCCGGTATAATACATACAGGTGGAGAGGGTACCCGGGGTGGGGTAGAAATCCTGTACCTGCTCGGGAGTGCGGCCATTCTTGTGGAGAAACTCCGCCAGCTTCACGGCGTCGTTCAGGGTGCAGCCCGGGTGGCTGGACATCAGGTAGGGCACCAGATACTGCTCCGTGCCGTCCTGCTCGTTGAGCTTTTTATACTGCCGCCAGAACTTCAGGAACACGTCGAAATGGGGCTTGCCCATGTAGTCCAGCACGGAGCTGACGCAGTGCTCCGGCGCTACCTTCAGCTGACCGGAGATGTGATGCTGCACCAGCTCCAGAAAGAAGTCCCTGTTCTTGTCCTGGAGCATGTAGTCATAGCGGATGCCGGAGCGGACGAATACCTTTTTTATTCCGGGGAGCTGCCGCAGCTTCCGCAGAAGCTCCGTGTACTCGGAGTGGTCGGCGTCCAGATTGGGACAGGGCTCCGGCGCAAGGCAGCTGCGATTTTTGCACATGCCGCACTTCTTCTGCTTCTGGCAACTGGTGTGGCGGAAGTTGGCGCTGGGGCCGCCCACGTCGTGGATGTAGCCCTTGAACTGGGGGTCCTCCGTCAGGAGGCGGGCCTCCTCTACCACCGATTCGATGGAGCGGCTGGTGACCATCCGGCCCTGGTGGAAGGCCAGAGCGCAGAAGTTGCAGCCGCCGAAGCAGCCGCGGTTGTGGGTGATAGAGAACCGCACCTCCTCAATGGCGGGAATGCCCTCGGCGTACATGGGGTGGACCTCCCGCGTGTAGGGCAGGGCGAACAGGCGGTCCAGCTCCTCCCGCCGCAGGGGGCGGGCCGGCGGGTTCACCACCAGCAATCGGCCCTCGCAGGGCTGAAGCACGGCGGAGCCGCGGATGGGGTCGTGCTCGTCATACTCGATCTTGGTGGCCCGGGCGTAGGCCGTTTTATCGGCGCAGACCTCCTCATAGGAGGGGCAGGGAGCCTTGTGGAAGCGGCAGCCGCTGTCATCGGCGGCGATGTAGGCCGTGCCGGCCACATCGGTGATGTCGCGCACCGGCGTCTTTCGGGAAAGGCGGCGGGCGATCTCCACCGTGGCGCTCTCCCCCATGCCGTAGACCAGCAGATCGGCGGGGGCGTCGAACAGAATGCTGCGGCGCACCCTGTCGTCCCAGTAGTCGTAGTGGGCGAAGCGGCGCAGGGACGCCTCCAGCCCGCCGATAACGATGGGTGTGTCGGGGAACGCCTCCCGCGCCCGGTTGGTATAGACGATGGTGGGGCGGTCGGGACGGCAGCCCAGCTTGCCGCCGGGACTGTACAGGTCGCGGGTGCGGCGGCGCTTGGCCACGGTGTAGTGAGCCACCATGGAGTCCAGATTGCCGCCGCCGATGAGCACGCCGTAGCGGGGCTTGCCCATGGCGCGGAACGGCTCTGCCGAGTGCCAGTCCGGCTGGGCCAGAATGGCTACGCGGTAGCCCTCCGCCTCCAGCAGGCGGGCGATGAGGGTGGAGCCGAAGCTGGGATGGTCGATGTAGCCGTCCGCCGTCACCACCAGAAAATCATAATAGTACCAGCCGCGGTCGATCATCTCGTCACGGCTGACAGGTAAAAAATATTCGCCACGTGTCATGGGACAGCTCCTTTCAGGGACGGTACGCCTGGGGGATGGGCGGCAGCTGCTGGCGGATGTCCTTTTCCATCACATCGCCGCTCAGGGGGTAGAAGCCCAGACGGGCGAAAAACCGCCGCAGCTTCGCGTCGCCGCAGGAAAGACGCAGGAAGCCCACGCCCCGATGGCGTCCGGCGCGGATGATCTGGCCCATGGGGGCGATGCCGCGGCCCGTACCGCGGAAGGCGGGGTCCAGCCAGTACCAGCCCAGCCATACGGCGTCCGGCTCACGGTCCGGCAGCAGCTGATACGCGCCGATGAACGTCTCACCGCTGCGGATGCCCACGGCCTCGCCGCCGTCGGGCACATGGAAGCGCGGAAGAAGCTCCTCCGGCAGGGGCAGATAATCCTCGCCGGGGTCCACCATGTTTTTGCTGCGCCACCAGCTTTGTTTGGCGAAGGTGGACAGGCCGCGCTCCGTCAGGTGGCTGTTGTCATCGCGGTACTCCACGCGGAGCTGACCGTTGTCCCAGGTCAGCAGGGAGACGGCGGTGTTGTCGCCATGGGGCGTCTCGCCGATCCCGGACAGGGGGACGCCCTGCAATGTGCCCAGCACGATGCGCAGGGCCGCGCCGTGGGAGAACACCGCCACGGTGCCGCCGTCGTGGGCGGCGCCCACGCGGTGCAGCGCAGGGAGATAGCGGTCCAGCACGTCCTGCGCCGTCTCGCCGTCCTCCACGTGCCACAGGTCCACGCGGCGGTTGAAGTGGTACATCTCCTGGGGGTATGCCTTGTTCAGCTCGTGCCACGTGTGATTTTCCCACACGCCCATGTGGATCTCGCGGAAGGCGGGCTCCAGATGCAGGGGCAGAGCCTTGGGCAGCCAGATGGCACGGGACGTGATCTGGGTACGGTAGAGGTCGCTGGCATACACGGCGTCAATGTCCACGTCCTGAAAGCGCTGGCGCAGGGCATCGATCTGCTGATAGCCGCGGTAGTTGGTGATCATGCCGTTGTAGTGGCCGTGAGCCATGCGGTAGAGGTTGCCCTCCGCCTCCGCGTGGCGGATAAGATAGATCTTCGTCATACCACTGTCACCCACTGCTTCAGCAGCTGCGCGGCGGCAGGCACGGCCTGCGCCGGTTCCTCCGCGTATTGCAGATCGAAGTCCACCAGCATGGCGCCGTGGCCGTACTCATCGAAGGCGGGGACGGCATTCTCGCCGTCGCACTCCGGCAGCAGCAGGAAGGACTTGGGGCACTGCCGCCGGACATCGCGGATGTCCAGCCGGTAGCCGGTGCCCACCACCAGCGACGCACCGTGGCGGGCCATCTGATCTGCCACCGCCAGGTACAGCGGCCGGTCACCGGCCATGAGACGCTGCACCTCACCACCGCTCTTGTTGCAGGTACGCACCAGAGCGAACACCGCCTGCTCGCCGGCATCGCAGCAGTCGCTGCCCATGTAGGGATCCACGGTGATGGCGTCGGCGCCGTAGCCCTGCCACAGGGCGGGCTCCTCCGCACCGATACCCAGAATGACGTACAGACCCTTGGCGTGGGCGGCGCTGATGAGGTTGGACAGCACGTCCGCGCCCATCATGCCGCAGCGCAGGTAGCTGGCGCCGTGGAGCATCACGGCGGGAAGTGTCTCCGCCGCCGCGTCCAGCAGGGTGGTGCCGTGATAGCGCAGGGCTTCCGCCTCCGCCATGCTGCCCGGGCCGAACATATCGGTGAAGTTTTTCAGAATTTTGGGACTGAGCTTCTCCAGCTCCGGACGCAGGCCCAGGGCCAGGGGCGTCTTTTTCTGCCGGATGCGCTGCTGCAAATCGGTAACGGACATACAGGGGTCCTCCTTTTCCGCAATAAAAATACATTAAATATTATTATACCGCGCTTTGGGGCGATTTGGCAAGAAACACCGCGTGTTTTTTTCGCGGCGGCGGGAGATACTGGTGCTGTACGGAAAAGGAGTGAGGTAAAGATGAACTTGACCGCATTTCTGCGGGGCGTCTGCGTCGGCATGGTAGCCGGCGCGGCGGTGGATATGGCGGCGCGCCCCTACCCGAAGCCCAGAAAAACCGTTGTGGGCAAGGCCATGCAGCGGGTGGGAAATACACTGGACTCGGCGCTGGTGACTGTCACATCCATGCTGCACTGAGGGATCACGGCAGGCGGTGGAGGGGCTCTTGGCCCTTCTACCGCCTGCCTGTGCGAAAAAACGGAGTTTTGCAGGAATTACTTCTTGACAAGGACGGTTTTTTTGCTATAATAAGTAATGCTGTTCGTCACAGAACTGAATATTTGCAGTGGTATCGAAGAGGTCATAACGAGCACGACTGGAAATCGTGTTGTCGTCAAAAGCGGCACGAGGGTTCGAATCCCTCCCACTGCGCCAGAAAAGCCTGAACGATGCCATGCGGTGAAAGCCGCATGGCATCAGGCATATTTACCATCAGTTGACATGGTTGCCCCTGCCAACTGACGGCATCTCCAAACGACCCAGACCCCGACCGCTCCCCGGCAGTCGGGGCCATTTATCGGCTCTGAACGCCGCTGTCACCTCATCTTGAAAGGAGTGCAGTCCTCTTGGCCTCTGCCACCACCAAAGACATGACCCACGGCGTGCCCTGGCGGCTCATCGCCGGATTCGCCATTCCCGTTTTCCTGAGCCAGCTGTTTCAGCAGCTGTACAACACCGCCGACTCTCTGATCGTCAGCAACTTCCTGGGCGACAACGCGCTGGCCGCTGTCAGCGCCTCCGGCCCCCTGATCTTCCTGCTTATCAGCTTCTTCGCCGGCGCCGCCAGCGGTGTGGGCGTGGCCATCGCCCGCTATTTCGGCGCAGGGGACTATGACAAGGTGTCCCGAACCGTCCACACCGCCGTGCTGCTGGGCCTCATCAGCAGCCTGCTCCTCACCGTCATCGGCGTACTGTTCACCCCTACGCTGCTGCTGTGGATGGACACGGATCCCGAGGTGCTGCCCGATGCCATCGGCTACTTCCGGTGCTACTTCGCCGGTGTGGGCGCGGGTGTGATGTACAACACCTTTACCGGCATCATGAACGCACTGGGCGACAGCAAGCGGCCCCTGTACTTCCTGATCGTCTCGTCCGTGACCAATGTGATCCTGGACCTGCTGTTCGTGGCGGTGCTGCGGTGGGGCGTGTGGTCCGCGGCGCTGGCCACCATCATCTCCCAGGCGCTCAGCGCCGTGCTGTGCGTCATCCATCTGGCCAAGAAGGGCACCATCTATCAGCTGAAGCTGTCGGCCCTGCGGTTGGACGGCCCGCTGCTGCGGGAGATTTTGCGCTACGGCCTGCCCGCCGGTATCCAGAACTCCGTGATCGGCCTTGCCAACGTGGTGGTGCAGACCAACATCAACTCCTTCGGCAAGATGGCCACGGCGGCCTACGGCGCGTACTCCAAGATCGAGGGCTTCGCGTTCCTGCCCGTCACCAGCTTCACCATGGCCATCACCACCTATGTGGGCCAGAATCTGGGCGCGGGTATGAAGCCCCGTGCCAGAAAGGGCGCCATCTTCGGCATCGCGGCGGCGGCTATCATCGCCGAGCTCATCGGTATCGCTACCTATCTGGCGGCGCCGTGGCTGGTGCGGCTGTTCTCCCGTACCCCGGAGGTCATTGAGCTGGGCGTGCTGGAGACACGGATCATCTGCCTGTTCTACTGCCTGCTGGCATTCTCCCACGCCATCGCCAGCGTGTGCCGCGGCGCGGGCAAGGCCTTTGTGCCCATGTCCATCATGCTGGGCGTGTGGTGCGTGTTCCGCATTCTCTACATCACCGTGATGATGCAGTGGCGGCACGAGATCGTCTACGTCTACTGGGCCTATCCCATCACATGGGCCATCAGCTCGGTGATCTACCTGTTCTACTTCCTGCTTTCCAACTGGCAGGACGGATTCGATCCCCAGCCGGAGGGGGAGGGCCACAAACACCATCACCACTTCCATCTGGGACATCATAAGTGAGCGCAGCCGAAAGCGCATCCGCGGAAGCGGATGCGCTTTTCGTTTTTTCTCCGCCGGTGGTGGAATAAACGGCAGTAGACAAACAGCGTTCTGCATAGTATACTGTATATGCATTTTCACGAGAGGAAAGAAAGGACGCTGTTTATGACCGGAAAGATCAAGAGCATCGCTGCGCAGTATGTCATGATCACGCTGGCCTGCGCGCTGTACGCCGTGGGCTTCAACTGGTGCTTCGACCCCAACCACCTCAGCGTGGGCGGCTTCACCGGCGTGGCGCAGATCATTAATTTCTTCATTCCTCAGATCCCCATCGGCGTGGCCATTATCGTGCTGAACCTGCCGCTGTTTCTCCTGAGCTGGACCAAGGTGGGGCGGCACTGGCTGTACGCCACGCTGTACGCCACGCTGGTAAGCTCCGGCATGATCGATCTGCTGGCCGGTGTGTATACATTTCGGCCCATGGAGCCCATGCTGGCGGCGGTCTACGGCGGCGTCATCGTGGGCCTGGGCTGCGGTCTGATGCTGCGGTACAGCGCTACCACCGGCGGCACGGAGCTGGCGGCGCGGCTTCTGAAGCTGAAGCTGCCGGGACTGTCCATCGGTACGCTGTGTCTGGCCATCGATACCATCGTGGTGGTGTCCTACGCCGCGGTGTTCCGCGACCTGACCCAGGCGTTGTACGCCATGGTGGCACTGTTCATCATCTCCAAGGTGATGGACCGCGTGGTCTACGGCGGCAACGGTGCCAAAATGGCCTACATCGTTTCCGAACGGTATGAGGAGATCACCGCCAAGCTGCTGGAGCTGGACCGCGGCGTGACGCTGCTGGAGGGGCGGGGCGGATACAGCGGCAAGGCAAAGAACGTGATCCTGTGCGCCTTCAGCCGCGCTCAGATCGTGGCCATCAAGTCCATCGTCAAGCAGGCGGATCCCGACGCCTTTATCATCGTGTGCGATGCCTATGAGATCCTGGGCGAGGGCTTCGGCGTCAACACTCCCAATGGGTTGTGAGAGAGCAAAGAGCCACCCGCAGTCGTAAGACTGCGGGTGGCTCTTTCTATTGTATGTACGTCAATAGCCGATCTTGCGGTCGACGTAGCGGGCCAGAGGACGGCCGGCGGCGTAATTCTCCAGATCCTCGCAGAACAGGGCCACATTCTTATCCCGCGTATAGCCCAGGCTCAGCTGGCCGGAGACGTGAGGCGTCAGCAGGAGGTTCTTGGCGTCCCAGATGGGGTCGCCGTCGGGGATAGGCTCCTGCACGAACACGTCCAGTGCCGCGCCGGCCAACTGCCCGGCGTTCAGGGCGTCCACCAGCGCGGGCTGGTCGATGGCGCTGCCGCGGCCCACATTGATGACGAAGGCGGTCTTGGGCAGCAGGGCGATGCGCCGGCGGGACAGGAAGCCGATGGTGTCCGGCGTGGAGGGCAGGGCCAGCACCAGCAGATCGGTGTCCGGCAGGAGGGACTCCAGCTGGTCATGGGTATGGACGCTGTCAAAGGCGGGGTCGGCGGGCTTCATGGTGCGGCGGACGCCGCGAATGGACTTGGCGCCCATAGCCTTGGCACGGCGGGCGAACTCGGTGCCGATGTCGCCGGTGCCCACCACGGTGATGGTGCTGCCCATGATGGAACGCATGGGCAGGACGGGGCCCCAGCGGTGGGCGGCGGCCTCCAGCACGTAGGCGGAAGCGTGGCGCAGCAGCATCAGTGTGACCATGATGAGGTGTTCGGCGATGGTGACGCCGTACGCGCCGGAGGAGTTGGTCAGGATCACGTCGGGGGAAGGGTAGAGGGCGTCATCCAGATAGGCATCCACACCGGCGAAGCTGCCGCAGAACCACTTCAGGCTGGTGAAGGTCCTGAGGGCGGCGCGATCCGGCATGCCATACAGCACCTCGTACTGTCCGGCCAGCTCCGCAGGCACGTGGCCGTCGGGATAATAGTCCACGGCAAAGCCGCAGCGTGCCGCGGTGCTGTCGATCTGCGCATGGTGATGCGGCTCCAGAAAATCTCCGAGTACAGCAAGCTTTTTCATCGGTATACCTCCAGTAATTTTTCGGCGCAGCGCATACCGTCAGCAGCGGCGGAGAGGATGCCGCCGGCATAGCCGGCCCCCTCGCCGCAGGGGTATATGCCGCGAATATTGGACTCGTATCGGTCATCCCGCACCAGCCGTACCGGCGATGAGGAGCGGGTCTCGATGCCGGTAAGCAGGGCGTCGGGGTCGTCGTAGCCCCGCAGCTTCCGGCCAAGCTCCGGCAGAGCCAGGGCCAGCGTTTCGCTGATGAAGGCGGGCAGGCAGCGCCGCAGGTCGGTGTAGGTGACGCCGGGCAGGTAGCTGGGCTGCACGGTACCTGCACCGGTGGAGGGGCGGCCCGCCAGAAAGTCGCCCACCCGCTGGCAGGGGGCGCGGTAATCGCCGCCGCCCAAGGCGAAGGCGGCGTCCTCCAGCTGCCGCTGAAGCCGGATGCCGGCAAGAGGATGCCCGTCCGGGAAATCGGCGGGTGTGACGTTTACCAGCAGGGCGCCGTTGATGTTCTCGCGGTCACGGGCGTACTCGCTCATACCGTTTGTGACGACGCGCTGTTCCTCCGAGGCGGCGGCCACCACCTGCCCGCCCGGGCAGACGCAGAAGGAAAAGGCGCTGCGGCCGTTGGGCAGGTGGCAGGACAGCTTATAGGTGGCAGGCGGCAGAGCGGGATGGCCCGCCAGCTGCCGGTAGCGGGCGGCGTCCACCGCCGACTGGCGGTGCTCGATGCGGACGCCCATGGCGAAGGGCTTGGGCTCCATGGCGAGGCCGGATTCATACAGCGTCTCAAAGGTGTCCCGCGCGCTGTGGCCCAGAGCCAGGATCAGCCGCTGGGCGGGAATGGTGTAAAGGGAATCGCCTTGTCGGCAGGTGATGGCAGTCAAGGCCCCGTCCTGTGCGGTGAAGCCCTCCAGCCGCGCACCGAAGCGGATGTCCGCACCGGCGTCCAGCAGCTGCTGGCGCAGGTTCCGCAGGGCAATATGGAGCTTGTCGGTACCCACATGGGGCAGGGCGTCGGTGAGGATGCTCTCCGGTGCGCCGCAGGCCACCAACTGTTCCATGATGTAGCGGTGGCGGAGGTCGCGGGTACCGGTGTTCAGCTTGCCGTCGGAGAAAGCGCCTGCGCCGCCCTCGCCGAACTGGACGTTGCTCTCAGTGTCCAGTTGGCCGGTGCGCCAGAAGCGTGTCACGTCCCGGCTGCGCTGCTCCACGGGCTGCCCGCGCTCCAGCAGGATGGGGCGGGCGCCGCAGCGGGCCAGTACCAGAGCGGCGAACAGGCCCGCGGGGCCTGCGCCCACCACGATGGGGCGCACCTCCGGCGGAGCCACGGGGGCGGGGAGGACGTAATGCTCCGGTACGTAGGCGGTGACGCGCTTATCGCGGCAGCGGCGGAGCAGGGCGGCCTCCTGCGGAGCGGAGACGGCCACGGTGTAGACGAAGGTCAGACCCTCCCGTGCATCGATGGCGCGGCGCAGCACCGTCAGATCCCGCAGGGACGACGGGTCTGTCCGCAGCAGACGGGCGCATTTGGCCGTCAGGTCCGATTCCGGCTGGTCCGGCAGCAGGCGCAGTTGGTCGATCCGCAGCAAATGTCTCACCTCGTTTTCAAAAAGTTAAAATTTCCAGCGGAAACTTAAAGCTTGGATTAAGGAAAGTGCTTATCCTATAAGATAGAAAAAGAAATTTCCCGGCGGCGGTATCATACCACGAATTTCCCGCTGCCACAAGCATCAAAAATCATATGGTCCGCCGAAAGAGGAGGTATTTTTTATGTATTACAACGATGACTTCAGAAGCAGCGACCAGTATCGCTACACCAATCGGGATCAACTGCCCCACGACGACTACGCGCCGGGTTCCAACCGCGCACCGGCGCCTGCGCCGGAGTCTCCCAAGAAGCAGGGATTCTTCCACCGCACTGCCGTGAAGGTGACGGCGCTGATCCTGGCCTGTGCCGTGGCAGGCGGACTGGCAGGCTGGGGCGGCGCGGCCATCGCCGGGAGCAGTACGTCCAGGACCGCTATCCAGCAGAGCTCGCGCCAGCCCGTGTCGGTGCAGGTGAAGAACGTGGACGGTCAGACCAAGATGGAGCCTGCCGAGGTGTACGCCTCCGTGGTGAACAGCGCCGTGTCCATCAACTGCTCTGCCACCAGCACCAACATCTTCGGCCAGCAGACCCAGACTGCCTCCTCCGGCAGCGGCTTCATCATCACCGAGGACGGTTATGTGGTCACCAACTACCATGTTGTCAGCGGCGCCAGTTCTGTGGAGGTGACGCTGTACAACGGCGACACTTATGATGCCACCGTCATCGGCGGCGACAGCGACTACGATGTGGCGGTGCTGAAGATCAACGCCTCCGGCCTGCAGCCTGTGACGCTGGGCGAGAGCGCCGACGTCAACGTGGGCGACACCGTGCTGGCTATCGGCAACCCGCTGGGCGAGCTGACGTTCTCCATGAGCCAGGGCATCGTGTCCAGCTGTGACCGCGCCATCAACGTGGACGGTACCCCCTTCAACATGATCCAGGTGGACTGCTCCATCAATCCCGGCAACTCCGGCGGCCCGCTGGTGAATCTGTACGGCGAGGTGGTGGGCATCGTGTCCGCCAAGTACTCCACTTACTCCAGCACCACGGTGGAGGGCCTGGGCTTCGCCATTCCCATCAGTGACGTGCGCAGCATCATCACCGACATTATGGAAAACGGCGCTGTGACGGATAAGGCCTACATGGCCATCACTGCCGGCACCATGAATGAGCAGATGGCGGCACAGTTCAATATCGACGTCACGGAGGGCGTGTTCGTCTACTCCGTGGTGGAGGGCGGCGCCGGTGACAAGGCCGGTCTGCGTCTGGGCGATGTCATCACCAAGATGGGCGACAAGACCCTGACCTCCCGTCAGGATCTGTCCGCGGCTATGAAGGGTTATCGCGCCGGTGATACCGTGACGCTGACGGTGTACCGCAGCGGGCAGTATATTGAAGTGGAGCTGACGTTTGACACGCAGCCCCAGACCACCGGCTCCGATGACAGCAGCCAGAGCAGCGACAACAGCTACGGCTACGGCAACGGCGGCAACAGCTACGGCGGCCAGATGCCCGACAACTTTCAGGAATTCTACAACTACTTCTTCGGTAACCGCGGCTGAGCGGCGCGGTGAAGGTAAGGGCTACGGAGAGCGGCACACCGTGCCGCTCTCCGCATTTTTGCGCGTTCGAACCGCTTTTTTCGCGGCGGCAGGCGGCGCAGGAAATTTCTCTTGTACTCCGGCGGGAAGTAGTATATAATATAACGTATTAAATTGGGCTTATTATTTTTGCTGCCATCCGCCGCGGCAAGCGGGCAGGTTCCTGCACCGGCGGGACGGATGGCGGTATTCCGCAGAAAGGAAGTCAGCTATGATAAAAGTCCCCACTGAGCAGGGCGAGATCACCATCAGCGATGCGGTGTTCACCACCATCACCGGCGCGGCGGCCACCAACTGCTTCGGCGTCAAGGGCATGGCACAGCGCAGCATGACGGACGGTCTGGTCCATCTGCTTCGGCCGGAGGCCATGAGCAAGGGCGTCAAGGTCACGTACAACGATGACCATACCGTTTCCATCGAGCTGCACATCGTGGTGGAGAACGGCGTCAACATCGCCACTGTCTGCCGCTCCATTATGAGCGAGGTCAAATATGTGGTCAGTCTCAACACCGGCGTCACCGTGAAGGCGGTTAACGTCTGCGTGGATTCCGTCACTGTGTGACATCGCCGAGAAGGAGAATTAGGACATGACAGATAGGATCAGCGGCGGCGCCTTCAAGCAGATGGTCGCCTTCGGCGCCGCGTGCATCGCACAGCAGAAACAGACCATCAACGACCTCAACGTTTTTCCGGTGCCCGACGGCGACACCGGCACCAACATGTGCCTGACCATCCAGACGGCGGTGAACGAGCTGCGCAAGAATCAGCCCGCCACCGTGGAGGAGGCGGCCAAGATCACGGCCTCCGGCCTGCTGCGGGGCGCCCGCGGCAACTCCGGCGTCATTTTGTCCCTGCTGTTCCGCGGTATGAGCAAGGCTCTGAAGGGCGTGGCGGAGGCGGACGGCGCACAGCTGGCCGCCGCCATGCAGGAGGGCGTGGCCACCGCCTACGGCGCGGTGATGAAGCCCGCAGAGGGCACGGTGCTCACCGTGTCCCGTCTGGCTGCCCAGCGCGCGCTGGAGGCGGCAGGCGAGCGGAACGACGCCGACTATGTGCTGGAGGAGGCCATCAAGACCGGTTATGCCACGCTGGCGGAGACCACGGAGATGAATCCGGTGCTGAAGAAGGCCGGCGTGGTGGATGCCGGCGGCAAGGGCTACCTCATTATTTTGGAGGGCATGCTCCGTGCCCTGCGGGGCGAGGAGATCCCCGAGGTGGAGGAGCAGGCCGAGGAGAAGGCGGACTTTGCCGCCATCGGCGATGAGGACATCACCTTCGCCTTCGACACCGTGTTCATCGTGCGCAAGACCACGAACCGCCCGCTGGACGGCCTGCGGGAATATCTGGGCGGCATCGGCGACAGTCTGGTCATCGGCGAGGATGACGAATCCTTCAAGGTTCACGTCCACACCGACACCCCGGGCGACGCCCTTAACGAGGCCCAGAAGTACGGCACGCTGGAGCTGGCCAAGATCGAGAACATGCGCACTCAGGCGGCGGATCTGGCGGCGGGACGCAAGGCCCAGTCCACCGATGATCTGGACGCCATCGAGGAGGAACTGGAGAAGAGCGCCTGCGCCGTGGCCGCACCGGAGAAGCGGTACGGCTTCCTGGCGGTGTGCGCCGGTGAGGGCCTGGCTGCGGTATTCCGTGACCTGGGCGTGGACCGCATCGTCTCCGGCGGCCAGACCATGAATCCCTCCACCGAAGCCATCCTGCGGGAGATCGATCAGACCCCCAGCGAGGTGGTGTTCGTTCTGCCCAACAACAAGAACATCATCATGGCAGCCCAGCAGTGCGTGGGCCTGTCGGAGAAGGAAGTCGTGGTAGTCCCTACGGCCACCGTGCCCCAGGGCATCTCCGCCATGATGAACGTGGACCCCGAGGAACCGGACGCCCAAGTGATCCTGCAGGCCATGACCGACGCTGCGGCCAACGTCACCACGGCACAGATCACCTACGCCGCCCGCAACTCCGATTTCGACGGGTTTGCCATCAACGAGGGCGACTATCTGGCCCTGTGCGATGGCAAGCTGATGGGTACCGACCGGAATCTGGACGTGCTGCTGGAGCGGCTGGCCCGCATGGCGTCAGACAAGGGCGCCGAGTTCATCACCATCTACGCCGGTGAGGGCGTGTCCGACGAGGACGCCGCCCGGGCTGCGGCCCTGTTCGAGACAGTGTGCCCTCAGGCGGAGGTCAGCGCCCTGCCCGGCGGGCAGCCGGTGTATTACTACATCGTGGCCATTGAATAGCGACAACAAAGCGTAATATTCGACGAGAATATTGCGGACGGTAGAGAAAAAGGACTCGTGAACGCCCTGTAAGGGTGGTCACGAGTCCTTTTGGTTTCGGTTACAGGTCCAGAACGGACAGGAGGGACTGGGTTTCCGACGCCTGCTGCCGCGGCGTGGCGCTGTTGCAGCGCAGCTCCCGCACGGAGCGCTTCAGGCCGCCGCAGAACACCAGCTTCCCCCAGCGGCGCACCTCCATCAGGGGGGTGAGCCAGCGGTGCTGCTCCAGCACGGGGTAGTGGTGCTTCAGGGTGTCGTAGGGCAGGAAGATGCGGGAGGCGGCGTACCGCAGCTTGCCGCCCTGCTTCTGCTGCCGCACCGTGATGCGGTTTTCCATGCTGCCGTACAGGCCGCCGCGGAGGATGTAGGAGGTCATCTGGTCGGTGACGGCGGTGGGGGCCGCGCCGCCGAACCACACCTCCGACAGGAGCTCCGCCTGCTGGGCGAAGGCGGACAGGCCGCCCTCCGCCAAAAGGCGGTCGCGGCTCCGGCGGTCGAAGGGGATGCGGTGGGTCAGCACCCAGACATCCAGCAGCGGGCGGATGCCGCAGCCACCGGTGGAGACGAAGTGCTTGGCCATGTGGGCCATGTGGTAGAAGTAGAACAGATCGTCCGGTATGTCGTACCGGAGGGTGCTGTCCCCGTGGGGCACGGCGGTATCCCAGACGCGGCGCAGCACTGCGGCGGCGTCGTTCACCATGCCGTCCTCAATGAGGTCGTAGTGCAGCTCTATGTGGGAGCCGGCGGGGGCAGTGAGGGCCACATCGTGGGTGCTTTTCTCGCCGATGGTGAAGCCATTCTCGCAGAGAAGGGCCACGGCGCGGTCCAGATCGGCGGGGTGTACCAGCACGTCGATGTCGCAGCTGGTACGCATCCACGGCTGGGGGTAGTACTGCCGCAGCACCGAGCCCTTCAGGGGCAGGAACGGTATTTGCCCGTGGGTGAGCAGGGCATCCAGCTGGGCCAGGTCGCTGCCCTGCGTCTCGCAGCGGTAGACGGCCAGCAGCACCTGCTTTTCAAAAGCGGCCCGCAGGGGACCGTCCGGCAGCAGGCCGCGGTGCAGCAGGGCGCTGCCGGTGAGGTGGGCCAGATCGTAGGTTTTAGACAGGGCGTACAGGTGTGCCGCCTCATCCGCCGTCAGGGCGGGGAGGGGCGGCTCTCCGCCGCAGACCTGACCGGTCAGCAGGGACATCATCACGCCGGTGATCCGGTCCATAGGGGCACCTCCTTTGGGGTCAGTCACGGAAATACAGATCGCGGGTGTAGACCTTGTCCGGCACGTCGCGGATATCGTCGCTGTACCGGTTGGCCACGATCACGTCGCTGACGCGCTTGAACTCGTCCAGATCGCGGATGACGCGGCTGTTGAAGAACCGGTCCTCGCGGAGGGCGGGCTCGTAGACCACCACCTCCACACCCTTGGCCTTGATGCGCTTCATGACGCCCTGAATGGAGGACTGGCGGAAGTTGTCGCTGCCGGCCTTCATGGTCAGGCGGTAGATGCCCACGATCCGGGGGTGTCTGGCCAGGATCTGCTCCGCGATGAAGTCCTTGCGGGTGCTGTTGGCCGCCACGATGGCGGAGATGATGTTCTGGGGCACATCACGGTAGTTAGCCAGCAGCTGCTTGGTGTCCTTGGGCAGGCAGTAGCCGCCGTAGCCGAAGGAGGGGTTGTTGTACTGGTCGCCGATGCGGGGATCCAGGCAGACGCCCTCGATGATGGCCCGGGTGTCAAGACCGCGGACCTGGGCGTAGGTGTCCAGCTCGTTGAAGTAGCTGACGCGGAGGGCCAGATAAGTGTTGGCGAACAGCTTGACAGCCTCCGCCTCCGTGGGGGCCATGAAGCGGACGGGGATGTCCTTCTTGACGGCACCCTCCTGCAGCAGGGCGGCGAAGTCCTCTGCGGTCTGCCGCAGCTGGGAGTCGTCCTGGGAGACGCCCACCACGATGCGGCTGGGGTAGAGGTTGTCGTACAGTGCGCGGCCCTCCCGCAGGAACTCGGGGCTGAACAGGAGACGGCGGCAGCCGTGCTTGACCCGGGCGCTTTCGGTGAAGCCCACGGGCACGGTGGAGCGGATCACCACGGCGGCACTGGGGTTCACGGCCATGACCTGACGGATGACGCTCTCCACCGACGAGGTGTCGAAATAATTCTGGTCGGGGTCGTAGTTGGTGGGGGTGGAGATCAGCACCAGGTCCGCATTACGGTAGGCGCTGTCGCCGTCAGTGGTGGCGGTCAGGTCCAGCGGACGGGTGGACAGGTACTCCTGTATCTCGGAGTCGGCGATAGGGGAGATGCGGCGGTTGATAAGGTCCGCCTTCTCGGGGACGATGTCCACGGCTGTGACCGTGTTGTGCTGGGCCAGCAGGACGGCCATGGACAGACCGACATAGCCGGTCCCGGCGATGGCGATACGCATAGGGGACCTCCTTATGAGCGGGGGCGCAGAAGTGGATGAAGTATGTGCAGGCTTCTGCGCCGCGGGGGCGGGATACCCGGCAAATGCGGGGAGAAACCCGCGATTTTCAACGTTTTTACTGTACCATAAACGGGAGGGAAAGGCAAGGAAAAAGGCTGCTTCTTATCGGCGGCTTATTCAGCACAACGGCAATACAGCGCGGAGAAACGACAACAAATCGTATAAAACGGCAAAAAGAACACCCCGTGTATTCACACGGGGCGTTCTTTGGGGTACGACGGCGGTACAGGGGACACGCTTTACAGTGTTGCGTGGGTCAGGCCAGAGTCTCCATCTCCTGATTGACGCGCTCCTCGCAGCTGCGCATGGCCAGAATGGTCTTTTCCATCAGCTCCTCGATGGGCCAGCCCAGGCGCTCGGCGCCGGTGTTGATGACATCGCGGGAGCAGCCGGCGGCGAACTTCTTGTCCTTGTACTTTTTCTTCAGACTGCTGACCTCCATGTCCATGACGCTCTTGCTGGGACGCATGCGGGCGGCGGCGCCGATGAGGCCCGTCAGTTCGTCGGCAGCGAACAGCACCTTCTCCATTTCGTGGGTGGGCTCCACATCGCAGCACAGGCCGTAGCCGTGGGAGCAGACGGCGTGGATGAACTCATCGGAACAGCCGGCCTTCTTCAGCAGCTCAGGCGCCTTGACGCAGTGCTGCTCCGGCCACATCTCAAAGTCAATGTCGTGGAGCAGGCCCACCGTGGCCCAGAAGTCCGCATCCTCGCCGCATCCCAGCTCGTTGGCATACCAGCGCATGACACCCTCCACCGTCAGACCGTGCAGAATGTGGAACGGTTCCTTATTATATTCTTTCAGGGCGGCCAGCGCCGCTTCGCGGGAGATGCACTCTTTCATCTTCCAGACCTCCTTTGTGGTGTTGGATTGCCCCCCTATTTTAGCAGGTTATTCCCTGTTGTCAAGCTGCTTTCCAACAGGTGCAGCAGGGAGGCAGCGTGGCCGTACTCCGCCTGACTGAAGCGGCGGAAAATGTCCCGCAGACACACGTCCTCCGTGTCTTCCGCAGCCTGGGCGTAGGCCCAGCCGCCGCAGGTTTCCTCACGGTACAGCTCCCGCAGCAGCCGGCACCAGGACGAGTGGGGCTCCTCTCCCACGGGGGTGGGGGGCCGGTAGTACCGGCCGGTCAGCAGATAGTGGGCGGCCAGCAGTGTGCGGGCATGGGCCAGCTCCTCATCCGACAGGCGCAGCAGCGTCCGGCGGGCCGAAGGCGGAGCGCAGCGGACCTGACGGCGGTAGGCGCGGGCCATGGACAGCTCCTCATCGATAAACCGCCGCAGGCGATGGGTGCTGTCCTCCGGCGGCGGGGCGGCGATGCCGCAGCTGCCGGTATCCGCGGCGGGCGCTTCCAGCGGCGGCAGCGACTGTGCCACCCGCTGCCAGACCTCGCGGGTCAGCTTTTGGTCATAGGCGATGTTCAGTTCCTGCTCCATGTTTGAACGCCTCCTTCTCACGGCATACTATGCGCAGAGGGGCGGCGGTGCGCCTGCGGCGCCTGTTTGCGGCAAAATACGCAGGAAAAGATTGCTTTTTGCGGGGGAATCTGTTACACTGACAGGGTTGTGAAGTCACAGCACTTTTTCTTTTGACTGTTGCAGATGCCATAAAGCGGCGTGGAAAGCTCTGGTATACTGCTGTCAGATATTACCTCAAAGAGGGGAGAGGCATTCATGCTGGAACTGCAGAATATCTGTTATCGCGTATCCACTCCCGATGGGGAGCAGGACATTCTCAAAAACGTCTCCATCACCATTCCCGACCACAAGCTGGTGGTGTTCACCGGCCCCAACGGCGGCGGCAAGACCACGCTGGCCAAGGTTATCATGGGGCTGGTGCAGCCCACGTCCGGCCGCGTACTGTATAACGGCGAGGACGTGACGGACATGTCCATCACGGAGCGGGCCCGCCGCGGTATCAGCTACGGCTTTCAGCAGCCGCCGCGGTTCAAGGGCATCACGGTCCACGACCTGCTGCTTCTGGCGGCGGGACAGGAGAAGCTCAGCAAGGACAAGTGCTGCGCGTACCTGACCAAGGTGGGCCTGTGCGCCAACGACTATCTGGACCGCGAGGTGGACGTGTCCCTGTCCGGCGGCGAGGTCAAGCGCATCGAGATCGCCACCATTCTGGCGCGGCAGAGCGACCTGATGATCTTCGACGAGCCGGAGGCGGGCATCGACCTGTGGAGCTTCGCGCGGCTCACCGAGACCTTCGAGCAGATCCATCAGGAGGGGCGGGCCACCATGATCATCATCTCCCATCAGGAGCGCATCATCCGTCTGGCGGACGAGATCGTGGTCGTCGCCAACGGACAGATCGCCCACCGCGGCAGCACCCAGGAGATATTCCCGCTGATCCTGGCGAATACGCTGGGCGGCTGTCCCGTGCTGGATAGAAAGGAGGGCGTACAATGATCACCGATATTGATGCCAAGCTGCTGGAAAAAATCGCGGACCTGACGGGCAAGCCCGTGGGCGCCTTCAATATCCGGAAGGACAGCGGCTGCGAGGCCCGCCAGTCCACGGAGCACATCGACATCACGCCCCGCGCCGACGGGAAGCAGGGCATCGACATCCGCATCAAGGCGGGCACCAAGGGGGAGAAGTGCTACATCCCCGTCATCATCAGCAAGACCGGCCTGAGCGAGCTGGTCTACAACGACTTCTACGTGGGCGACGACTGCGACGTGGAGATCGTGGCAGGCTGCGGCATCCATAACTCCGGCTGCGACGAGAGCCGTCACGACGGCGTGCATACCTTCCACATCGGCAAAAACGCCCGGGTGCGGTACAGCGAGAAGCACTACGGCGAGAACGACCCCGGTCAGACCGGCGGCAACGTGATGAACCCCAAGACCGTGGTGTATCTGGGAGAGAACTCCACCATGCAGATGGACACCATCCAGATCCGCGGCATTGACTCCACCAAGCGGGAGACGGACTTCTTCTGCGAGGCCGGCAGCGAGGTGGTGGTGACGGAGCGCCTGCTGACCCATGGCAGCCAGACGGCGGAGAGCGATATGAACATCCAGCTCAACGGCTGCGATGCCAAGGGCCGCGTCATCTCCCGCTCCGTGGCGCAGGACCAGTCCCATCAGGTATTCCGCCCCGTCATGGTGGGCAACGCCCAGTGCTTCGGCCACGTCCAGTGCGACAGCATCATCATGGGCCAGGCCAAGATCGAGTCCGTACCGGCCATCACCGCCAACTGTCCCGATGCGCAGCTCATCCACGAGGCGGCCATCGGCAAGATCGCCGGCGACCAGTTGCTGAAGCTGGAGACGCTGGGGCTGACGGAGGAGGAGGCCGAGGACACCATTCTCAGGGGCTTCCTGGCGTAAGCACACACGAAATACCGGAAAAAGACCGCCTCGGGCGGTCTTTTTTTCCGCCGCGCTTGCATGCGCCGCGGAAAGATGGTATGATATATAGTCGAAAAATATAAGGGAGGTTATCCTCTATGAAATTAGGTATCGTGGGGCTGCCCAACGTGGGCAAAAGTACCCTGTTCAACGCCATCACCAATGCCGGCGCCGAAAGCGCCAACTATCCCTTCTGCACCATTGAGCCCAACGTGGGCGTGGTGGCCGTGCCGGACGCGCGGCTGGACAAGCTGGCAGAGATGTACCAGCCGGACAAAAAGACGCCCGCCGTCATTGAGTTCGTGGACATTGCCGGCCTGGTAAAGGGCGCCAGTCAGGGCGCGGGCCTGGGCAACAAGTTCCTGGAGAACATCCGCCGCACCGACGCCATCGTTCATGTAGTGCGCTGCTTCGATGATGAGAACATCATGCACGTGGTGGCGGACGCCAGCCAGAATGTGCCGGTGGATCCTCTGGGCGATATCGGCACCATTGATCTGGAGCTGATCATGGCGGATCTGGAGATGGTGAACCGCCGCGTGGAGAAGGCGGCAAAGGCTGCCAAGGGCGACAAGAAGTTCCTCCGCGAGGCCGAGGTGTTCAAGGCGCTGGCTGCCCATCTGGATGCCGGTAAGTCCGCCCGCACTTTCGAGTGTGATAAGGACGACCGCGCCATCATCGAGACGGCGGATCTGCTGAGCCTGAAGCCCATTATTTACGCCGCCAACATGGATGAGGACGGCTTTGCCAACTACGAGGATAACGGCTATTTCCGGTCCGTCCGTGAGCTGGCGGAGAAGGAGGGCGCGCAGGTGCTGCCTATCTGCGCCAAGCTGGAGCAGGATATCGCCGAGCTGGACGATCCCGAGGAGCGGGCCATGTTTCTGGCGGATCTGGGCATTGAGAAGTCCGGTCTGGACCGGCTGATCCAGTGCTCCTACGACCTTCTGGGCCTGATTTCCTTCCTGACCTACGGCAAGGACGAGTGCCGCGCCTGGACCATCAAAAAGGGCACCAAGGCCCCCCAGGCCGCAGGCAAGATCCATTCTGACATCGAACGGGGCTTCATTCGCGCGGAGACCATCAATTTCGACGAGATGATGGCTTGCGGCGGCAGCGTGGCCGCCGCCAAGGAGAAGGGCCTGCTGCGCTCCGAGGGTAAGGAGTACGTGGTGAAGGACGGCGACATGATCTACTTCCGCTTCAACGTGTAAAAAACCGTCCGGAGACGGCGCAGGCGGCAGCTCTGCGCCGCCTTTTTGTATGCCGAGTGGACAAAAATAAGCGGATTTTGGGCATATTATCCAAAAAAGAACACATAATTTCTACCGCACAAGACGGGAAAGTGCTTGTCCGGCGCGGGCGGTACGGCGTATAATAAACCCATTATTGTGATTGGGGCACAAGCGAAACGGGAGAGAAAGGAAAATCTATATGGAAAAACGGTATACGCTGCCTGTTGCCATCGCGCTGGTGGTGGGCACGGTCATCGGCTCCGGCGTGTTCTTCAAGGCGGAGGCGGTGCTGACAAAGACCGGCGGCAATCTGTCCGTGGGCATTCTGGCTTTCATTATTATGGGCGTGGTGATGATCATCAGCGCCTGCACCTTCGGCGTGGTGGCCCAGAGCCATCAGGACGTGGAGGGGCTGGTGGGCTACGCCCGGGCCTCCTGCGGAAAGACCTACGGCTACTATGTGGGATGGTTCATGGCGGTCATCTACTACCCCTCGCTGGTGGCGGTGCTCAGTTGGCTGCCCGCCCGCTATTTCGGCGTGCTGATGGGCTGGGAGGATGCGGTGATAGGCGGCCGCACCATGATGCTGGCGGGGGTGTTCATGATCGTCACCTACACCATGAACGCGCTGGCCCCGCGGCTGGCGGGGCGGTTTGCCATCACCACCACCGTCATCAAGCTGATCCCGCTGCTGCTGATGGCCGTGGTGGGTACTATCGTAGGACTCGGCAACGGTATGACCAGCTTCAACTTCACCCACGTGGTGACGGAGATCCCCTTCGCGGAAGGACTGTTCGGCGCAGTGGTGTCGCTGGCCTTCGCCTTTGAGGGGTGGATCTGCGCCACCTCCATCGGCACGGAGTTGGAGAACCCCAAGAAGAACATGCCCCGCGCCCTGCTGATCGGCACCGTCATCATCGCCGTGGTGTATGTGGTGTACTACATTGGCCTTGCCGGCGCGGTGGAGTCGGAGGTCATGATGGCCGGCGGCGAGGCCGGCGCAAAGCTGGCCTTCCAGAACGTATTCGGGCAGGTGGGCGGCGCGCTGATCTTTGCGTTCGTGGTCATATCCTGCTGGGGAACCTGCAACGGCCTGACCATGGCCGTGACCCGCGGCATGTTCGACCTGGCCAGCGAGTGCGAAAGCCCGCGGCTGGCCATGTTCCGCAGCGTGGATCCCAACACCGGTATGGCCAACAATTCTGCGGTGTTCGGCCTGCTGGTCAGCTCTCTGTGGCTGCTGTACTTCTACGGCGGCACGATCATGAACGGCTTCGGCCCCTTCAAATTCGACTCCTCGGAGCTGCCCATTATCACGCTGTACGTCCTGTATATCCCCATCTACATCGCTCTGATGCGCCGCCGCGACCTGCCCGCCTTCCGCGGAAAGGTTATGCCGGTGCTGGCGATCCTATGCTCACTGTTCATGGTGTTCGCAGCCGTCTATTCCCACGGCGTGAATGTGGCGTGGTATCTGGTGGTGTTCGCGGTCATCGAACTCATCGGCGCGGTATTTCGCGGCCGGGCGGCGTAACGGCATCTTACAGGAAAATCCCCCGGCTTTGCCGGGGGACTTTTATTTTGTCTGTGCGGGAATAAGATCGGGGTTCCGACAGAAAACGGCGTATTCTGCGGCCCGCGTGTGCTACCATAGCTCCAGCAAACGACAGGGGGGAGCATCATGGAACAGAGAAACGCCGTACCGCAGGGGACGGCACGGCCGCGCCCGCCGCGAACGGCGGAGGAGCGGCAGCGGGACCGGCGGCTGGCCCTCTCACTGCTGACGCGGCTGGCGGCAGCGGCGGCAGCACTGACGGTGCTGCTGGGCGTGGTGCTGCTGGTGACGCAGGCGGAGGGACAGGACATGTTCCCTGCCGTAAAGGACGGGGATCTGCTCATCGCCTACCGGCTCCAGCGCCGGTGGGCGCAGGACGACCTGGTGCTGTACCGGCAGGAGGGGGTGCTGCGGCTGGGCCGCGTGGCCGCCGTGGGCGGTGATGTGGTGATGCTGGAGGAGGACGGTACGCTGCGGGTCAACGGTACCCTCCACGCGGGAGAGGTGCTGTATCCCACATATCCCGCCGGTGGAGTGACGTATCCTTACACCGTGCCGGAGGGCTGTCTGTTCATACTGAACGACTACCGTACCCACGGACGGGACAGCCGTCACTTCGGCGCGGTGCCGCAGCAGGACGCGGCGGGGAAGGTCATCACCCTGCTGCGCCGCCGCGGGCTGTAAGGGGGGACGGACATGCTGCTCTATAAGGTGCTGAAATTTTTCGACGATGTCACCAGCGCGCTGGTGGCGGTGATGCTGGCGCTGCTGGCGGTATACGCGGGCTACGCCCTGTGGGACAACCGGCAGGTTTACGCGGCGGCGGAGGAGGTGCAGGCGTCTCTTCTGACCCTGAAGCCCCAGGAGGGAGGGGTACCCTTTGCGGAGCTGCGGGCGGTGAACGCCGACGTGTGCGCCTGGGTGACGCTGGACGGTACCGGCGTAGACTACCCCGTGGTGCAGGGGAAGGACAACTTGACCTACGTGAATACCGACGTGTACGGGAATTTCTCCCTGGCGGGCACCATCTTTCTGGATACCCGCTGCGCACCGAACTTCGCCGGCGGGTACAGCCTGCTGTACGGCCACCACATGGTCAGCGGCCAGATGTTCGGCGACCTGGAGAAGTATCAGGATGCGGCGTTCCTGCGGGAGCACCGGACGGGAACCCTGCTGCTGCCGGACGGCGCCTGCACGCTGGAGGTGTTCGCCTGCCTGCTGGTGCCGGCATCGGAGGAACACATCTTCCGGCCAGAGCACTGGCAGGAGGATGTATCGCCGCTGCTGGACTGGGCCGAGGGGGAGGCCCTGTGCTGGGAGACGACGGACCGACCGCAGCGGGTGCTGGCCATGTCCACCTGCTCGTCGGCGTTCACCGACGCCCGCACCGTAGTGCTGGCGGCCATACAAGAGGGATGAGGAGCAACTCATCCCTCTTGCCATCTGCGGGAAGGCGTGGTAAGATAGCACCGACCTGCGGCGGGGTGTCCCGCCGATGAAAGGAACGATGCTGCATGAAATACAAAGCGATCTTATTTGATATGGACGGCACGCTGCTGGACACGCTGGCGGATATGGTCAGCGCGGTGAACCACATCCTGTCTGTCCACGGCTGGCCCCTGCGCACCACGGAGGAGGTGCGGGCGTTCGTGGGCAACGGCGCACGGCGGCTGATGGAGCGCGCCGTCCCGCCGGAGGTCACCGGCGAGGACTTCGAGGCGGTGCTGACGGAGTACCGGGACTGGTATCAGGCCCACAACTGCGTGGACACCGCGCCCTACGCCGGTATTCCGGCGGTGCTGGCGGCGCTGGATGCGGCGGGCATTAAGACGGCGGTGGTGTCCAACAAGCCGGACGCCACCACCAAAACGCTGGCCGCCCGGTTCTTTCCGGGGCTGCCCGCCTTTGGGCAGCGGGACGATGTGCCGCCCAAGCCCGCGCCCGATCTGGTGTTCCGTGCGCTGGACACGCTGGGCGTGGCCGCTGCCGACGCCATCTACGTGGGGGACAGCGAGGTGGACGTGGCCACGGCCCGTAACGCGGGACTGCCGCTGGCGGCGGTGAGCTGGGGCTTTCGGGGCCGTCAGGCGCTGGCAGAGGCCGGCGCGGCGGTCATCGTGGACACGGCGGCGGAGCTGCTGGAGGTTCTGCGGTAAAACGCGGCAAGACCCGTTGACAAACCGCAAAAAGCGGTTTATACTATTTCCCATCAAAAAGGCATTGACGGAGAAGAAACTGTTTTTCCAACGGCCAAAGAGAGGGACGCCCCGGCTGAAAGCGTCCTGCCTGCGGCGCAGCCTGTACCACTCCTGAGCCGCCTGCGATGAGCAGGACGGGGGCTTCCCGTTACAGAAGTCACGAGCGACGGCGTATGCCGTAAGCAGGGTGGAACCGTGGAGTAAAGTCATTTACCTCACCCCTGAAACACATCAGGGGTGGGGTTGTTTTTATACCCGCCCCCAAAACAAGGAGGACTGTACCATGAGCGAGGAAAACATCTACACGTTTGAAAACGAGCAGTACCGCAAGACGTACTGGCATACCTGCTCCCACATTCTGGCGCAGGCGGTGAAGCGCCTGTGGCCGGAGGTGAAGCTGGCCATCGGCCCCAGCATCGACAACGGCTTTTACTACGATCTGGATGCACCCTTTGCCTTTACCCCCGACAACCTGGCGGAGATCGAGGCAGAGATGCGGAAGATCTGCAAGGAGAAGCTGAAACTGGAGCGCTTTGAGCTGCCCCGCGCCGAGGCCATCAAGTTCATGGAGGAGAAGGAGGAGCCCTACAAGGTGGAGCTGATCAACGACCTGCCGGAGGACGCCCACATCTCCTTCTACAAGCAGGGCGAGTTCGTGGATCTGTGCGCCGGCCCCCATGTGGACTCCACCGGCCGCATCAAGGGCAACGGCATCAAGCTGACCGCCTGCAACGCCGCCTACTGGCGCGGCGATTCCAGCCGCCAGCAGCTCCAGCGTATCTACGGCGTAGCCTTCCCTAACAAGGAGGAGCTGGAGACCTATCTGAAGGAGCGTGAGGACGCGCTGAAGCGCGACCACAACAAGCTGGGCCGCGAGCTGGAGTATTTCACCACCGTGGACTGCATCGGTCAGGGCCTGCCCATCCTGCTGCCCAAGGGCGCGCGGGTCATCCAGCTGCTGCAGCGCTGGGTGGAGGACACCGAGCAGGAGAGAGGCTATCTGCTGACCAAGACGCCCCTGATGGCCAAGCGGGAGCTGTATAAGATCTCCGGCCACTGGGATCACTATCTGGACGGTATGTTCATCATGGGCGACCCCATGGATGAGACCAAGGAGTGCTTCGCCCTGCGTCCCATGACCTGCCCGTTCCAGTATCAGGTCTTCCTGAACCGGGGCCGCAGCTACCGCGACCTGCCCATGCGCCTGGGCGAGACGTCCACCCTGTTCCGCAACGAGGATTCCGGCGAGATGCACGGCCTCATCCGCGTCCGCCAGTTCACCATCTCCGAGGGTCATCTGGTACTGCGTCCCGACCAGCTGGAGGAGGAATTCAAGCAGTGCCTCGATCTGGCCAAGTACTGTCTGGGTACTGTGGGTCTGCTGGATAAGTGTACGTTCCGCTTCTCCCAGTGGGATCCCGCCAACCCCAACAACAAGTACGAGGGTACGGCGGAGCAGTGGGATCACGCCCAGTCCGTTATGGAGCGCATCCTGAAGGACCTGGACGTGGACTATACCGTGGGCATCGACGAGGCCGCGTTCTACGGCCCCAAGCTGGATATCCAGTACAAGAACGTCTACGGCAAGGAGGATACCCTTGTTACCATCCAGATCGACATGCTGCTGGCCGAGCGCTTCGGCATGTACTATATCGACGAGAACGGCAACAAGGCCCTGCCCTATATCATCCACCGCACGTCTCTGGGTTGCTACGAGCGGACGCTGGCCTACCTCATCGAGGAGTACGCCGGCGCGCTGCCCACGTGGATGATGCCGGAGCAGGTGCGCTTCCTGCCCATTACCGACCGCGCCGCCGACTACTGCGCCCAGCAGGCCGCGGAGCTGCGTAAGCAGGGCTTCCGCGTGGAGGTGGACAGCCGCAACGAGAAGGTGGGCAAGAAGATCCGCGAGGCTACGCTGGAGAAGATCCCCTATATGCTGGTGGTGGGCGACCGCGACATGGAGGCGGGCACCGTTTCCGTCCGTACCCGTACCGGCGAGGATCTGGGCGCCATGTCCCTGGCGGACTTCAGCGCTCTGCTGCGCGATGTGGTGGACAGCAAGGCCCGCAAGTAAGCGGAACGCATACCGTTAAAAAAGAGGAGCATCTTGGATGCTCCTCTTTTTTGCGCCCCTGTCCCTGCATTTTGACCGGTTGATTTGCAGGAAAAGTGGAAAATTCCTGCAATTTTGCAGGATTGCCCATCAAAATCACAATTTACCATGTTGCTCAGTGAAAACGTCGATCGTGCCAAAACTCCGACGGAATCGGAATAGTGCATAAAAAACGGCGGCGAAATCAGACAAATCGGACAACGCTTGTGAAAAAACTTCTTCAAAAAAATGAATTTTTATGTATTTGGATGTTGCAAAACAGAAAAAGCCGCGTTATAATGGGCGCTGTAAGAGCAAGCCCCTCAAGCGGAGGGGTATATGAAGGAGAAGACTGTTATGAAGAAACTGATGAGCATGATCCTTGCCCTGATGATGGCGCTGAGCCTGGTGGCCTGCGGCGATAAGGGCGGCAGCGGCGGCAACGGCGACAACGGCGACAGCGCCAGCAAGCCCGAGCATACCGACACCACTACGGTGGCGGTGGGCGCGGTGATCCTGGCCCGCGACGATGTGGCTGAGGACGATGTGTACAAGTTCGTGGCCGATATCTTCGACAACGCCGCGGACCTGGTGACCAGCCACGCCAAGTACGGCGAGCTGAGCCTGGAGTACGGCGCGTCCATCACCTCCGTACCCTATCACCCTGGCGCTGCCAAGTACTTCGCTGAGAAGGGCATCGATGTGGCCGCCGTCAAGGATGGCGCTGGCACCGGCGCTTCCCGCAACCTGCGGTTTGTCACCGGCGGCGAGTCCGGCACCTACTACGCCTTCGGCTCCGTCATCGCCCAGCACGCCACCAACAACGCCGGCGTGAACGTGGTGGGCCTGTCCGGCAACGGCTCCCAGGCCAACGTGCAGGAGCTGGTGGACGGCACCGCCGACTTTGCGTTCTGCCAGTCTGACGTCATGGCCTACGCCTACAACGGCACCAACCTGTTCGACACCAAGGTGGAGGGCTTCTCCACGGTGGCCGCCCTGTACATGGAGCAGGTGCAGATCGTCACCACCAACCCCGATATCAAGACCGTGGCTGACCTGGCCGGTAAGTCCGTGTCCATCGGTGCTCCCGGCTCCGGCGTGTACTTCAACGCTATCGACGTGCTGGGTGCCTACGGCCTGACCGAGAACGACATCAAGCCCACCTACCAGTCCTTCGGCGACAGCGCTGACGCCCTGAAGAACGGCCAGATCGACGCTGCCTTCATCGTGGCCGGTGCGCCCACCACCGCCGTCACCGACCTGGCCACCACCAAGGATACCTATCTGGTGAGCCTGGATGATGAGCACGTGACCAAGCTGCTGGAGACCTCTGACTACTACACCAAGACTGTTATCGCCAAGGATGTGTACTTCGGCGACTGATCCTTAACGCGGATTTGACACTTTACGAGGCTGCGGCGGGGCATCCCGCCGTAGCCCTCGCATTATTCTGAAAAGATCGAGAGGATCGCCACTATGAGCAAAGACAAGAAAAAACCGGATACCCGCCCGGCGGCAGGGGCGGAGACCTCTGCCGAGGAGGCTGCGGATCTGGATGCGGTGATGCGGAAGTATGACCGCGAATCTGCCACCCGCATGTGGGAAGGCACGCCCCAGCTGCTGATCCGCATCCTGATGGCGGTCTTCGGCGTGTTCTGCATCGGTATGACCCTGTTTTCCAAGGATATGCCGGAGATCCGGCTCACTCTGTTCGTGGGCTGCATCGTCATCATCGGCTTCCTGACCTACCCTGCCAACAAGCATCATGTGCGGGTGAACTACCTGCCCTGGTACGACATCGTGCTGATGGTGGTGGGCGCGTTCTGCTTCTTCTATTTCGCGCTGAACGCTATGACGCTGGTGCGCCTGTCCACCCGTATCGAGACTGTCCACGTCGTCATCGGCGTGGTGGGCATCCTGATCCTGATGGAGCTGTGCCGCCGCTGCGTGGGCGTGCCTATCCTGTGCGTGGCCGGTGTGCTGATCGTCTATGCGTTCATCAACCAGCTGAGCTACGCCGGTGCCGTCAACGGCGCTACGCTGTATGACGCCCTCAAGACCATCATCTACAAGCTGTTCTACACCACCTCCGGCGTTATCGGCACGCCCATCAGCGTGTGCTACACGTACATCGTGCTGTTCATCATCTTCGGCGCGTTCCTGGAGCGCACCGGTATCGCCAATTTCTTCATCAGCTTCGCCAACCGCATCGCCGGCTGGTCCAGCGGCGGTCCCGCCAAGGTGGCTGTTATCAGCTCCGCTCTGTGCGGCATGGTGTCCGGCTCCTCTGTGGGTAATACCGTCACCACCGGTTCCTTCACCATCCCTATGATGAAGAAGACCGGCTACAAGCCGGAGTTCGCGGGCGCCGTGGAGGCCGCCGCCTCTACCGGCGGCCAGATCATGCCGCCCATCATGGGCGCTGCTGCCTTCCTGATGGCGGAGTACATGAAGCTGCCCTACGCCCAGGTGGCCGTGAAGGCCATCCTGCCTGCCATCCTGTACTTCACCGGCATCTTCATCGCCGTCCATCTGGAGGCCAAGAAGCTGGGTCTGAAGGGTATCTCCCGCGACCAGCTGCCTAAGTGGAAGCTGCTGGCCCGGGACTGCTACCTCATCATCCCCTTGATCCTGCTGGTGTGGCTGGTTTCCTCCGGCAGCAAGACCATGTCCCACTCTGCCGCCTACTCCATTCTGGCGGCCATCGTTGTGGGCTTCGTCAACTTCTTCCTGCAGGGAAAGCGCGGCGATGAGGAGCATGAGGCCCAGTCCGCCGGCAAGGCGCTGGCCTCCGCCGGTAAGCGCTCCTTCTTCTCTGCGGTGGAATCCCTGGAGGCCGGTTCCCGCGGCGCCATTACCGTGGCCGTGGCCTGCGCCATGGCGGGCATCATCGCCGGCTGCATCACCGTCACCGGCCTTGCCTCCATCCTCATCAACGCCATCGTTCAGCTGGCCGGCAACGCCACCATCATCGGCCTGGTGCTGACCATGCTGTGCTGCATCGTGCTGGGCATGGGCGTGCCCACCACGGCCAACTACTGCATCATGGCCTCCACCTGTGCCCCCATTCTGATCCAGCTGGGGTTCCCTGTGGTGGCTGCCCACTTCTTCGTGTTCTACTTCGGCATCGTGGCCGACATCACGCCTCCTGTGGCGCTGGCGGCTTACGCCGGTTCGGCCATCGCCAAGTCCAACCCCATGAAGACGGGCCTCAACGCCACGAAGCTGGCCATCGCGGCCTTCATCGTGCCGTACATCTTTGCATACAGTCCGGCACTGCTGTTTGAGAACATCTCCGGCTGGTGGGAGGTGGTGCAGATCTGCGTCAGCGCCCTGCTGGGCATCTTCGGCATCGCCGCGGCCCTCAACGGCCACCTGTTCAAAAAGATCGGCTGGCCTCTGCGGATCCTGCTGGTGGTGGGCGGCCTGGGCATGATGATCCCCGGCACCGTCACCGACCTGGCGGGTCTGCTGCTGGTGGGCGCCATCGTCGCGTACCAATACCTGTCCAACAAGCGCGCCAGCGCTTCTGCGGCAGCGTAATAGTCCTCTCCGAAAGCAGAGAAAGCGTTCGGCTATGCCGGACGCTTTCTCTGCCGCTGTTTCCCGCGGCGTAAGATGTTGCAAAAATGTTTTGTGCAAAACGTCAACAACTTTGCAGAAAGGCATGCGCGCCTGCGTGAAGATTCTAAAGAATATGCCAAAAAGAATTTTCTCCCATTTTCGGGAGATTTTTTTCTTTTTATACGAAAATAGTTGCATAAAAAATTTTTTAAAAATACAAATTGGAATAAATGCGCGGGAGAAAATGACAGAAATATGTCAATCTTGCATATAGAAGCGTTTTGTGGCGGAAAGAACAGGGGGAATAACGGTCTATTTATACGAAAAAAGTTGTAGGCAAAATCACGGATGATTATCCATACTTTTTAAGACTACCTGAAAATTTGTATGAAAATTTGACGTGAAAATCAAAATTTTTTATAATGATAGACGGAACAAAAAGTGAATATCCCCTGTAACGAGGGGGAGGAAAGAGGAAAACACACATGGAAAAGTATCTGGTCCTTGCCACATTCGTTGGCTCCGTCATCGCGCTTTTGTTTGCGCTTTTCACGGGAAAACGGGTACTGCGCTTTGAGGAGGGAACCCCTCTGATGAGCAAGATCTCCCGTTCGATCCGCGAAGGCGCCAACGCCTACCTGCGGCGGCAGTACACCGTCGTCGGTATTTTCTTCGCCTGCATGATCGTGGTGCTGTGCATCATGGCTGCCTGCCATCTGCTGACCTGGTTCGTGCCCTTCGCATTTCTGACCGGCGGCTTTTTCTCCGGCCTCAGCGGCTTCGTGGGCATGCGCATCGCGACCAAGTCCAACTGCCGCACCGCCAACGCCTGCCGCGAGGGGCTGAACAAGGGCCTGCGGGTGGCCTTCTCCGCCGGTTCCGTCATGGGCTTCACCGTGGTGGGTCTGGGCCTGTTCGACATCTCTGTCTGGTTCGCGCTGCTGCGCTTTGTGTTCAAGCTGGAGGCCGCCGACATCACCAGCGCCATGCTGACCTTCGGCATGGGCGCCAGCTCCATGGCTCTGTTTGCCCGTGTGGGCGGCGGCATCTTCACCAAGGCTGCCGACGTGGGCGCGGATCTGGTGGGCAAGGTGGAGGCCGGCATCCCCGAGGACGATCCCCGCAACCCCGCCGTCATTGCCGACAACGTGGGCGACAACGTGGGTGACGTGGCCGGTATGGGCGCGGATCTGTACGAGTCCTACGTGGGTTCCATCATCTCCGCCTCCGCGCTGGGCGTGGCGGCCTTCTCCAATCAGGCGTTCAAGGCCATGGCTATCCCCATGGTCATGGCGGCCGTGGGCATCCTGTGCTCCATCATCGGCTCCTTCTTCGTTAAGACGGAAGAGAATGCCGACCAGCGCACCCTGCTGAAGGCGCTGTCCCGCGGCACCAATCTGTCCGCCATCCTCATCGCCGTCATTTCCTTCTTCCTGGTGTGGGCTCTGCTGGGGCTGGAGCACTGGGGACTGTACGTGGCCATCCTGTCCGGTCTGGCGGCCGGTGTGCTCATCGGCAAGGCCACCGAGTACTACACCTCCGACACCTATAAGCCCACTCAGGAGCTGAGCGGCAAGAGTCAGACCGGCTCCGCTACCATCATCATCGGCGGTCTGGGCCTGGGCATGCTGTCCACCGCGCTGCCCATCGTCATCGTGGCGGTGTGCATCCTGCTGGCATTCTTCCTGTCCGGCGGCGGTACCAACGCCAGCATGGGCCTGTACGGCATCGCGCTGGCCGCCGTAGGCATGCTGAGTACTCTGGGCATCACCCTGGCCACCGATGCCTACGGCCCTGTGGCCGACAACGCCGGCGGCATCGCCGAGATGGCCGGTCTGGACCCTGAGGTCCGCAAGCGTACCGATGCACTGGACTCTCTGGGCAACACCACCGCCGCCACCGGCAAGGGCTTCGCCATCGGCTCCGCCGCCCTGACGGCCCTGGCCCTTATGGCCTCCTATATTGAGAAGGTCAAGGAGGTGGGCGCGGCGGATGTCACATTCAACGACTTCTCCCTGATGAACCCGCTGGTGCTGACAGGCTTGTTCATTGGCGCCTGCCTGCCCTTTGTGTTTGCCGCTCTGACCATGAATTCCGTAGGACGCGCGGCCCAGAGCGTGGTGCTGGAGGTGCGCCGCCAGTTCCGCGAGATCGCCGGCCTCATGGAGGGCAAGGCTGACCCCGACTACGCTCGCTGCGTGGACCTGTGTACCAGGGCCAGCCTGAAGGAGATGGTGCTGCCCACCGTCATCGCGGTGGTAACGCCCATCGTCGTGGGCATGGTGCTGGGCTATAAGGGCGTCGTGGGCCTGCTGGCCGGCGCCACCGTTACCGGTTTTCTGATGGCCATCTACATGGCCAACGCCGGCGGCGCGTGGGACAATGCCAAGAAGTACATCGAGGCGGGCAACTTCGGCGGCAAGGGCGGCGACTGCCACAAGGCCGGCGTGGTGGGCGACACCGTGGGCGACCCCTTCAAGGACACCTCCGGCCCCGCCATCAACATTCTCATCAAGCTGCTGAGCATGGTGTCCATTGTGTTCGCCGGCCTGATCGTGAACTACTCCATCTTCTGAGATCCCTTGGCCTATGCCAGGCGATAGAGAACGCCGAAGCGCCCAGCCGAAAGGCTGGGCGCTCTGGTTTGCTGTATTGCGTTAAAGCAGTGTCTCTGCGCCGGCGGTGAACAGCGCGTCGTTGATCTCCGGCAGCGTCAGGCTGTGGCTCAGGCCGAACAGCAGCACCGCGTCCCTCTTGTCCCGGGCGTACAGCGGCGCGTGGTGTGCCTGCTGCAAGAGACTCTGGGTTTCCTCTGTCGAGGCGCCCAGCCCGATGCACAGACACAGCAGCCGGTCGCGGGAGGGGGTGCGCCGCCCGGAGAACACCTGGTGGAGATAGACCTCGCTGATGCCGGAGGCCTTGGCCAGCGCGGATTTGCTCATGTCCTGCTGGTCGAACAGCGCCTGCAGCCCGTGGGGCAGGTCGCCCTCGCGGAAGCAGGCGGAATTATCGGAGAGTACGCGGCTCAGATCGTTGGAGTCCATCAGCTCCTTCAAAAGCTGATCCGTATTCTTGCGTTTCATCACACATACCATCCTTATCTCTATGCTGCTTATCATTATAGTCAAAATTTGCCGAAAAGACAATATGCACGCTGCATAGTTGGCAAATTTCCTCATTTTTCTGCCCGCAGCTTTACAGATGGCGAGATTTCGGCTATACTGGTAAAAACCGCAAAGAAGGGGGGACGGACATGTACGACGAGCTGCTGCGCGCCATGGAGCAGTATTTTGACGAGGTGAAGGTGCTGAAGCGGGGCGCCCGCGGCACGGTGACGCTGGTGCGCCACCGGCAGACGGGGCAGCGTTACGTGTTCCGCCGCTTCGACGGCGCCGCTGATGTCTACCGGCGGCTGCTGACCGTGTCCAGCCCTTACCTGCCGCGGGTGGAGGAGGTGGCCGAGTCCCACGGCCGCGTGGCCGCGCTGGAGGAGTATGTTCAGGGCGACACCCTGCTGTATCTGCTGGAGGGCGGGCTGCTGGACTGGCCCGAGGCCCGCAAGGTAGCCCGCGACCTGTGCGCGGCGCTGTGGGTGCTGCACAGCATGGGCGCGGTACACCGCGATGTCAAGGAGAGCAACGTCATCCTGCGGGGCGGTGAGGCGGTGCTCGTCGACTTTGACGCCTCCCGCATCATGAAGCCGGAGCTCCACAGCGACACGGTGATCCTGGGAACCACCGGCTATGCCGCGCCGGAGCAGTTCGGCCTGTCCCAGACCGATGGGCGGGCGGACATCTACTCTCTGGGCGTGCTGCTGAATGTGATGCTGACGGGACAGCACCCCTCCCGCCTGCTGGCGGAGGGCCATGCGGGGCGGATCGTCCGCCGCTGCACCATGATGAATCCGAATCAGCGGTTCCGCGATGTGCTGGAACTGCGGGACGCTTTGTGAGGTAGTTGTGGAGAATCGAAAGAAATGTATCAGATGCGGCGCGTTGCTGCCGCAGGAGGCGTCCTTCTGCCCCTGCTGCACCGCCAGCCAGCTGGCACGGGAGCCTATGTCCCCGCCCCGCAGCGAAAAGCGGCGCGGGGCGCTGGCCTGCGCGGTGCTGCTGGTGGTGCTGATAGGAGCGGTACTGTGGGCGACCCTCGGCGGCCGCGCTGCCCAGACCCCGCCCCGGACCGACGGTGCCCAGACGCTGGAGCCCGCCGATCCAACGGAGCCTACCGGCCTTTCCGGCAACTACCAGAGCGGCGGCTGCCAGACCTGGTACGACGGCGCAGATGGGCGGATGTACCACCTGTACGTCTGCTTCAGCCCTCAGTCTGACGGCGGAGGGCTTCCTGCCAGCCACCGCTCGGAGCTGCTTCCGGCCGACGCGTCCGGTACCAGCCCGCTCTGCCTGTTCGTGGAGGACGCGGAGGATCCCTCTCTGGACGTGCGGGAGGATTTCAGCGCCCTGCTGGCCTACCACACGGTGGAGGCCGTGGCTGCCGAGGGCAGCGATACCTGCACCATCCTGGGGGAGACGGATTCCTATTACAACGCGGGGGCCCTGCTGGCCCACGAGCATGAGGTCACCAGTGCCTGCACCTATAATGACATCATCTGGACGCTGCACATGAAGACCGGCGACAAGATCACCCTCCGCCAGGTGGAGGAGTGCAGCGAGAAGCAGCGCCGTACCGTCAGCTGGGAGGATACCCCCATGGACACCACGGCGGATCTGCAGGCGCTGCTGGACGATCTGACGCTGAATCTGAGCGCGGAGACGGAGCTGGTGGTGGAACTGCCCAGCGTGACCTACACGGAGCCGCTGACCATCCGCCGCGCCATGACGCTGCAGGCTCACGCGGACGGCACGGAGTTCACCGCCCCCATCACGGTGAACCATATGGCATACAGCGAGGTCACGGACATCCACGTAGTGCTGTCGGGCCTGCGCCTTTGCGGCGCGGGGGACATGACCGGTACCGGCGTCACCGCCAAGGCCCCTACTTACCTGAACAACTGCTGGATCACCAACTGGGATGTAGGCGCGCTGGCGGCGGACGGCGGCTGGATCTGGGTGGAGAAAAGCAGCTTCACCCGCAACGCCACGGCTCTGCGCATCGACACCACGGAGAGCTCCTCCTGGGGCAGTGATCTCCACGGCGGGAACTTTATCCGCAACGGTACGGCGCTGGATATCCAACGCATGCCCGGGGACTGGATGACCTACTACGTACACAACAGCACCTTTACCGACAACGACACAGTGATCGCCGGCCCTCTGGCGGATCAAGTCCGGCTGGAGGACGGCAACTACGTGCAGCAGAGCACCTGAGCAAAAAAAGGACATCCGCCCTGTGCGGATGTCCTTTTTTCACCCGCTCTGCCCCTGCTGCGCGATTTTTAGTCTGCCCCTTGTGCCGCGCCCCGCGGTATGATATACTTTAACCATTACCATACAACGATTATCATTGATCGGCGGACGGGCCCTGCGGCCTGCCGCCGCCGGAGAAATAAGGAAGGCGACATGGACGAAAGGGAAGAGATGACCGCGGAGGTCATGTACGGCAGCAAGACGAAACAGGCCTACGAGCTGATCAAACAGAAGATACTGATGCTGGAGTATGCCCCGGGTCAGCCCCTGCGGGAGCTGGAGCTCAGCGAGCAGCTTTCCATGAGCCGCACGCCCATCCGCGCCGCCATCGAGCGGCTGGTGGCGGACTGCTTCGTGGACGAGACGGCGGGCAAGCGCACCGTGGTGTCCGGCGTCTCGGTGGACAACTTTGTGGAGCTGTACGAGATCCGTGAGGCCATGGAGATGCTGTGCGTCTCGCTGGCGGCCTACGCTTGGCAGGACCACAGCCAGATCGACGCCGCCCGTGATCTGGTGGACCGCCAGTTTGAGCTGGCGACCCAGACACCGGTGGATTCCCAGGCTGTGCAGGCGGTGGACCGCGAGTTCCACCGCGCCCTGGCCCACCTGTCCGGCAACCGCCTGCTGGAGCGGGAGACGGTGTGGATGTACGACCTGTGCCTGCGCTACATCTTCTACTCCATGCACATGAACTGGTCCGCCCGCATCGCTCAGGAACACAGGGACATCCTGGGCGCCATCGAGCGCCGCGACAGCCAGTTGGCCCAGGCCCACGTCCGCAACCACCTGTCCAAGGTGAAGGACGCGGTGCTGATGGGCCTCGCCAAGGGCTTCGACCCCTCGGTGGAGCTGCGGAACGCGCGGGAAGGCTATACCATCCGCCCCCACGGCGAGTGAGCGGCGGCATATACCGGCAAAAAAGCGCCCCGCCGGACCGAAACGGTCTGGCGGGACGCTTTTTTATCTCCGACCGGCGCAGGTGGTGTGGGAGGTAAACCACAAGGGGGGACGTCGGCGCGGCGTATTTACAGCTCCTGATCGATCTGATGCAGGATGGAGATAGCCTTCTGCAGCACCTCCATGGAGGAGGCGTAGGACAGACGCACATAGCCTTCACCGTTGCGGCCGAAGGCGGTGCCCGGGATGGTGGCAAGACGGTACTTATCGATAGCGTAGGCGCAGAACTCATCGGCGGTCATGCCGGACTTCTTGATGTTCATGAAGATGTAGAACGCGCCCTCCGGCTTCTTGCAGCTGAAGTGCTGCATCTTGTTGATCTCCTCCACCAGATAGTCGCGGCGGCGCTTGAACTCCTGCCGCATCCGCTCAATAGAGCCGTCCTCCTCCAGCAGGCCCGCCACACCGGCGTACTGCACGAAAGTGGTGGCGCCGGCGGTCATGTAGAAGGACAGCCGGTTCATAGGCTCGATCATGTTCTCCGGCGCGGCGATGTAGCCCAGACGCCAGCCGGTCATGGCCATACTCTTGGAGAAGCCGTTGAGCACGATGGAGCGCTCCTTCATGCCGGGCAGAGAGGCGATGCTCACCAGCTCCTGCTCATCATCGTATACAAAGCGGTCGTAGATCTCGTCGCTGAGCACCAGCAGATCGTGCTCCCTGGCGATGGCGGCGATGGCCTCCAGCGAGGCGCGGCTCAGCACGCCGCCGGTGGGGTTGCTGGGGGAGACGATGACCAGCATCTTCGTCTTAGCGGTGATGAGGGAGCGGATCTGGTCCACATCCACCTGATAGTCGTTCTCCTCCAGCAGGTCGTACTTCTTGATGACGGCCCCCGCGATGTTGGGGATCTCGGAATAGGTCAGATACACGGGATCGGGCACCAGCACCTCATCCCCGGGATTCAGGGTGCTCAGCAGCGCCACGAACATACCCTGCGCCACACCGGTGGTGACGGAGATCTCGCTGGGCGTGTAGTGCAGGCCGTTCTCCTTTTCCAGCTTCTGGCAGACAGCCTCCTTCAGCTCCTGAATGCCGGAACCATCGGTATAGCGGGTCTTGCCCTCGTCCAGCGCCTTCTTGCAGGCATCGATGATATACTGGGGCGTGTCAAAATCGGGCTGGCCCAGAGTCAGGGCGGTGACGGGGATGCCCTGCGCCGCCAGTTCGGCGCACTTGCCGAACACCACGCGGGTGCCGGATACATGCAGATTTTCCAGCCGATGTGCCTGTTTGAATTCCATAAAATGCTCCTCCTTCAGTTCTCGTTACTTCTGTACGTTGTTGCCGCCCGGTACAAAGACGCACTTGTCGTAGTTGCCGGTGAAATAGTTGCGGATGTCGGCGCAGCACTGGAGCCGGCCATCCCGCGCGGACTCCTGGGAATAGAACGCCACGTGGGGCGTCAGGATCACGTTGTCCCGATTGGCCAGGGGATGGGTGTTCAGGTCGGGGTACTCGTCGGTGAGCACGTCCAGATAGGCGTAGGAGATCTTACCGCTGTCGATGGCGTCGATCATCTCCTGCTCTACCACCACGCCGCCGCGGGCGGAGTTGATGAACACCAGGTGGTCGGGGATCTCGTCAAACAGCTCCTTGCCGATGAGGTGCTCCGTGCCCTCGATCAGAGGCACGTGGAGACTGATGTAGTCGGACTCACGGAACAGGGTCTTCATATCCACCATGGTGACGCCGTACTGGTCGCCGACAGACTGGTCAATATAGGGGTCTGCCGCCAGAATGCGCACACCGAAGCCGGACAGGTTCTTGGCCACCAGACGGGCGATCTGGCCGAAGCCCGCCAGACCAACGGTCTCCGCGTTGAAGCGGTGAATGTCGGGGCATACGGAGTAGTCCCACTTTTTGTCCCGCCGCACACTGCGGTCGTAGGCGAACAGCCGCTTGTTGTGGGCCAGGATGCAGGCCGTCACGTAGTCTGCCACATCAATGGAGAAGGCACTGCGCAGGTGGGTGACGGAGATGCCGCGGGCCTTGGCGGCCTCCAGATCCACATAATTGTATCCCATGCTCTTGCAGGCGATGAGCTTCAGCTTGGGCAGGGAGTTGATGACCCGTGCGGTCAGCGGTTCGAAGATGCCCATGACGGCGTCGGCGTCCTGACAATACTTGATGATATCGTCCTCGGTGGAGCAGACGTGCTCCTCCACCTCGCACACGCCCTTCAGCGCTTCCTGCTCCAGTCCGAGGCCATCTTTATAATTGAACATGCGCACAGCTTTGTACATACCAAAACCCTCCAGAACAAAAAATTGGATACAATGATTATAGTGTCGGTATACAGCTCCGTCAAGCTGTGAAAACCAACATATGGCAATCCTGCGATTTCATTTCAAGAAACTATTTGCGCGCAAACCACACCGTAAAAGTAATAAAATACACGATTTGTTGAACAACGTATCGTAAAAATGGCGGATGCATAATTAGCAATCTTTTAACAAACTCACAAAAGGATACAAAACTTTTGGTGCTAAACGCCAAAAATAGCCGCGCCATATTGCATACAATTGTTGACGATGCTATAATGACGCCAATGTCACTGCTGCATAGGAGGTTTATATGAAGCAGACCGATCTGATTTTGAAAAACGGCGTGATATACACCATGGCCCGGGAGGGCGACGTGGTGGAGGCATTGGCCGTGCGTGACGGTAAGATTGTATACACGGGTACCACGGAGGAGGTGCTGGGCGCCTGCGAAGCGCCGCAGGTGGTGGATCTGGCGGGCAAGACCATGCTCCCGGGCATGGGTGATTCCCACCTCCACTTCTTTGCCTACTGTCAGACCCACACCACCGTGGACCTGGGCGGCTGTACCAGCAAGGCAGAGGCCATCGGCAAGCTGGCTGCCCGGGCAGCGGAGACCCCCAAGGGCCAGTGGATCAAAGGCTCCAACTTCGACGAGTCCAAGTGGGACGCCGACAACGACCACCTGCCCACCAAAGCGGATCTGGACCTGGTGAGTCCGGACCACCCCGTGATGATGAAGCGCGTGTGTCTGCATACCGCCGTGGCCAACACCGCGGCGCTGGCCGCCGCCGGTATCGGCAAGGGCTATGAATTCGGCCCCGGCGGTCTGGTGGAGCTGGACGCGGACGGCATGCCCAACGGCATCCTGCGGGAGCAGGCCACCAAGATCTTCGACGAGCTGATCCCCGACCCCGCCAAGATCCCCGAGGTCAAGGAGAAGATCATGCGCGAGGCGCTGGCGGAGGCCTCCAGTCAGGGTCTCACCACCGTCCACACCTACGCCGCGGACATCTGGAAGTACACTGAGGATCCCGAGGACTACCTGCTTCTGGACCGCAAGGGGCAGCTGCCCCTGCGTGTGGTGATCTATCTGGATACCCTCTATCAGAAGCCCTACCTGACCCGCAGGGAGATGGACGATCCCTATCACAAGGTGTGCTACGGCGGCCACAAGATCTTCTCCGATGGCTCGCTGGGCTCCCGCTCCGCCAAGCTGCTGGTACCGTACAGCGATGCGCCCGATACCGATGGCATCCTGGTCCAGAGCCAGCAGGAGCTGAACGAGCACATGCTCAAAGCCTATGAGATGGGACTCCAGCCTGCCACCCACTGCATCGGCGACAAGGGTCTGGACTGCGTGCTCACCGCCATCGAGTACACACTGGAGAAGAGCCGTGAGCACGGCATGACGGCCCGGGAGCAGGCGGACCGCGACCCGTTCCGCATTATCCACGCCCAGATGGCCACCGACGACATGATCCGCCGCATGCAGAAGCTGCCGGTGGTGCTGGATCTGCAGCCGGTTTTTCTGGAGACGGATATGCACTGGGCTGTGGAGCGCATCGGCCCTGAGCGGGCGGCGTACAGCTACCGCTGGGAGACGTACCGCAAGGCCGGACTGATCCTCACCGGCGGCTCCGACTGCCCCGTGGAGCCCTTCTCTCCATGGCTGAACATCTACACCGCCGTGGCCCGCAAGGACTTCCACCGCTGCCCCGAGGGCGGCTACCAGCCGGAGGAAAAGATGAGCGTCTACGACGCTGTATGCATGTTCACCAAGAACCTGCATTACGCCGCCGGACAGGACGCGGTGCTGGGCACGCTGGAGCCCGGCAAGTTCGCCGACATGGTAGTCATCGACCGCGACATTTTCAAGATCCCCGCCGACGAGATCATGGATATCCAGGTGGAAAAGACGTATCTGGCCGGCCGCGAAGTATACAGCAAATAAAAAAGGAGACAGCATATGAAACTGGATTGCTTCGAGGAGGTCAAGCGCCTCACTTCCGAGATGGTGGCCATCCCCAGCATCAACAAAGAACCCCATGGCGAGACGGCGGTGGCCCGCTACGTGTACAACTATTTCATGGATCTGCCCTATTTCAAGGCCCATCCGGAGCAGGTGATCTGCTTCCAGACCAAGGACGACTTTGTGGAGCGCCACTCCACCCTGGCTTACGTCAAGGGCACCAAGGGTACCTCCAACCGCACCGTGATCCTCATCGGCCACATCGACACCGTGGGCGTGGACGATTTCGGCACCATCCGCGAGTACGCCTTCAAGACCGACGAGCTGCCTCAGAAGCTGAAGGAGACCTTCTCCCTGACGCCGGAGGTACTGGCGGACATTGAGTCCGGCGACTACATGTTCGGCCGCGGCGCTCTGGATATGAAGTCCGGCGTGGCCGGCCACATGTACCTTGTCAAGTACTTCTCCGAGCACCCCGAGGAGCTGGACGGCAATCTGGTCCAGATCGCCGAGTGTGACGAGGAGGACAACTCCCACGGCATCATCACCGCCATCGACTACCTGCTGGACCTGAAGAAGAAGGAGCACTTCGAGTACGTGGCCTGCATCAACGCCGACTACTCCACCAACTACATGCCCGGCGACGAGAACCGCTACATCTACTACGGCAGCATCGGCAAGCTGCTGCCCTGCTTCGTGGCGCTGGGCAAGGAATCCCACGTGGGCTCCGCCTTCAATGCCTTCGACCCCAACCTGCTGATCGCCGAGGTCACACGCCGCATGTCCCTGAACACCGACCTGTGCGACATCGCCCAGGGCGAGGTGACCATCCCGCCCATCTCTCTGAAGCAGGCGGACACCAAGGAGGGCTACACCGTCCAGACGGCGCTGACCGCCTTCTCCTACTACAACTTCTTCACCCACGGCATGAGCCCCGACGTGGTGCTGGAAAAGAGCCGTCAGGTGGGTGTGGACGCCTTCGACAGCGTGGTGGCCTACCTCAACGAACAGTACGAGAAGTACTGCTCCCTCAGCGGCGTGCCCTACACGAAGCTGCCGTGGAAGACCCGCGTGTATACGTGGAGGGAGTTCTATAACGAGGCTGCGGAGCGTCACGGCCAGCCCTTCAAGGATGCCATCGCCGCCTTTGCCGAGAACCTCCAGCGCGAGCAGCCCGCCATGGACCTGCGCTACTTCAGTCTGGCCGTGGTGGAGGAGGTCTGGAAGTGGTACGAGGACAAATCCCCCGCGCTGGTCCTGTTCTTCGGCTCCGTGTTCAGCGCCCGCATCGAGATGACCGGCAAGACCGAGAAGGAGCGCGCACTGCTGGACGCCGTGGAGGACGCGGTGGAGAAGCTCCGCCCCGAGGCCCAGCGCCAGATCAAGACCCGCATGTTCTACCCCTACATCTCCGACTCCAGCTTCATGGCCCTGTGCGACACACGGGAGTCCTTCGACGCCGTGGCGGAGAACATGCCCTCCTGGAAGGTGAAGTACTTCCACGATGTGGACAAGATCCTGGAGATCAACGTACCCGTGGTGAATATCGGCGCCTTCGGCCGCGACGGGCACATGCTCACCGAGCGCGTGGATATGCTCCAGACCTTCCGCAACGTGCCCAACATCTCCTACGAGGCCATCGTGTCCATGCTCAGCTGAGCGCCCCCAATTACCCGTGTGCAGCGGGCTTTGCCCGATGAAATAGCACAAAGAGAGAACCACAAAATTGAGGAACGGAGGAAAAAACGTGAGCAGTAAAGCAAAAGGCGTCGTTGCCCTGATCCTTGTTGTCGCCGTTCTGGCCAACGTCGGCATCTTCGCCAAAATGTCTTACAACAAGACCCACACTGCGCAGGAAACCATCGTGTTCCGCGTAGGCGACACCGTCGCATCTGACCACCCCATTTCCCAGGCACTCTACATGTTTGAAGAGGAGCTGGAGCGTATCTCCAACGGCCGATTCGATGTCCGCGTGTATATCAACTCCGCGTTGGGCGGCGACCGGCAGCAGACCGAGAGCGTCATCCTCGGCTACATGCAGGGCAACACCCCTCCCACGTCCGTGCTGGCGGGCTTCGATACCCGCTTCATGGTGGTGGACCTGCCCTTCGTATTCAAGAGCGGCGAAGCGGCCATGAAGACCCTCAACGGCGACCTTGGCAAGGAGCTTGACCCCATTCTGGAGGGTCTGGGCCTCCACGCCATGGGCTGGACCGAGTCCGGCTACCGCCACATTACCACCAACAACATCGAGGCCACCAGTCCCGAAGCCCTGAAGGGCCTGTCCATCCGCACGCAGGAGAACCCCATTCACATGGCCTCCTTCCAGGCCTGGGGCGCCAGCCCCACGCCCATGGCGTTCTCTGAGCTGTTCACCGCCCTGCAGCAGGGCGCTGTGGACGCCGAGGAGAACCCCCTGGCCGTCATCACCGCCAACCGCCTGTACGAGGTGCAGAACACCGTGACCCTCACCGGCCACTTCTACACCGCCGGTATCTTCAACATCAACAAGGACTTCTACGAGTCCCTGGAGGGTCAGGACAAGGAATGGTTCGATGAGGCATCTGAGCACTTCGTCCAGAACCTGACCCAGCTGATCCGCGATGCGCAGGAGGGTTACATCCAGCTGCTGAAGGACAACGGCATCAACGTGGTGGAGGTCACCTCCGAGCAGAAGGACGCCTTCATCGAGTCCGCTGCCTCCGTGTACGACCTGTTCATTGAGAAGTACGGCGGCACACAGGAGCTGATCGACCTTGCCATGAAGTACAACGATGACTTTTAAGGAGAGGTGAGAGAAATGAGAGCTTGGAAATTTATTGAAAAGAACTTCGAAAAGTGGTTCCTCATCATCTCCCTGGTGGCCATGGTGCTGATCATCTTCATGCAGGTGGTGCTCCGCTGGTTCCACGCCGCCACTGTCTGGGCTGAGGAGCTGGCCCGCTACATCATGCTCTATCAGGTCTGGATCGGCGCGTCCTACGCCGTCCGCGAGGACGCCCACATCCGTATCACCGCGCTGATCGGCAAGCTCACCGGCAATAAGCGCCGTGTGTCCGAGACCGTGGTGCTGGCCCTGTGGCTCATCTTCGCCCTGTGGCTCACCGTGGAGGGCGTCCTTCTGGTGAAGGAGATCGCCATCATGGGTCAGGTGTCCTCCGCCATGCGTATCCCCATGACCATTCCCTACGCCTCTGTGCCTCTGGGCGGCGCGCTGATGAGCATCCGTCTGGTGCAGAAGCTGATCCAGGGCATGAAAGACGGCCCCCAAGAGGAGATCAAGGAGGAGGTAGCCTGATATGTTAGCTATTTTGATCATCTGCCTGGTCATCTTCGGAGCGATCAGCCTTCCCATCGGCATCGCCATGGGCCTTGCCACCATGCTGTGTCTGGTGTTTGCCACCAATATCGACCCCATTATGGTGGCGCAGAACGCCTTCGCCGGCATCGACAGCTTCTCTCTGATGGCCATCCCCTTCTTCATGCTGGCCGGCAACTTCATGCGCTACGGCGGTATCTCCAAGCGCCTGCTGGATCTGGCTGACAACATCGTTGGCTTCTTCACCGGCGGTCTGGGCGCCATCACCACCTTTACCGCCATGTTCTATGCCGCCATCTCCGGCTCCGGCCCCGCCACCGTGTCCGCCATCGGTTCCTTCATGATCCCCGAGATGGAGGAGAAGGGCTACGACAAGGGCTACGCCACGGCGCTGTCTGCGGCAGCCGGTACCATCGGCGTCATCATTCCCCCGTCCATCCCCTTCGTCATCTACGGCGTGGCCACCGGCACCTCCATCGGCGATATGTTCAAGGCCGGTGTTATCCCCGGCCTGCTGATGGGTCTGGCGCTGATGCTCTACAACTGGGCCACCAGTAAGAAGTACGGCTGGAAGGGCAATGGCCGCAAGTTCAACTTCAAGGCGCTGGGCAAGTCCTTCATCGACTCCTTCTGGGCCATCCTCAGCCCCGTCATCATTCTGGGCGGTATCTACGGCGGATTCTTCACCCCCACCGAGGCCGCTGCCGTCTCCTGCGTCTACACCTTCATCATCGGTACCTTCGTCTACAAGGAGATCCACTGGAAGGAGTTCGTGGACTGCATGAAGGACACTGTCGTCATCGCCGGCGCCACCTCCTTCATCGTGGGTATGTCCACCAGCTTCGCCTACGTCATGACGCTGGAGCAGGTCCCCGAGACCCTGTCCGCCTTCATTCTGGGCATCAGCGACAACAAGATCATCATCCTGCTGCTGATGAACGTGTTCCTGCTGGTGGTGGGTATGTTCATGGACAACATCTCCAGCTGCACCATCCTGGCTCCCATCCTGCTGCCTGTGGCGGTGGCGCTGGGCGTCAACCCCGTCCACTTCGGTATCGTCATGACCATGAACCTGGCCATTGGATTCATCACCCCGCCCTACGGCGTCAACCTGTTCGTGGGCTCCTCCGTGGCCCACATCCCGTTCGAGCGGATCGTCAAGTGGATCTGGCCGTTCATTGGCGTCATCATCGCGGTGCTGCTGCTGACCACCTATATCCCGCAGCTGTCCCTGCTGCTGGTGTAAGCGCACTTACCCCATATCCTCACGGGCTGCGGCCCGCCGAAGATAATATGTTCCGTATCGGGAAGCAGGCTGCGGCGATGACCGCAGCCTGCTTCGCACTCCGCACCCTGTGCGCCGGTTCCTTCACCGCGCCGCAGGGACCATCATCTGCATAAAAAAAGAACACCGTGCCGCAGACACGGTGTTCTTCTTTTGTGGTATCACCCACATGGAAAAGAAAAGTAGGAAAAAATGCAGTTTATTTGGTCTGCAGCCGGTTCTCCTTGTCCCAACTGGAAATATCCAGATTGCGGTACTGCCGGCGCAGACGGGGCAGCTCCGCCTCGGCGTCGTTGCCCATCGCCACGATGCGGTTCACCGCGGCAATATCGGCGGCGGGCATGCTCACATCGCTGTCCGTCCCGCAGGTGGCGCAGTGATAAGTCTTGCCGTCGAAGGAAACATCGCTGCTGCCGCAGACAGCGCAGCGGATCATTTTCGTTACCAGAGCCATAGTTCATTACCTCCATATTTTTCACAGATCTTGTTGATGATATGATAGTATCACAGAATTCGCTATTTGTAAAACGCATTATTGTACTTGCAACTATGAGTAAAAGTATGATAGAATGGCGGCAGAAAGGGAGGTGCGACATGAGCATATCCAAGTACCAGATGTTTCTCAAGACCGCGGCTTGCGGCAACTTTTCCAAGGCGGCGGAGGCCATGAACTTCACCCAATCCGGCGTCAGTCACGCGGTGCAGTCGCTGGAGGAGGAGCTTGGAGTCACACTGCTGAGCCGCAACCGCGGCGGCGTAGTGCTGACGGCGGATGGGCGGGCCCTGCTGCCCCAGATCGAGGAGCTCTGCGCGGCCCACCGCGCCCTGATGCAGTCCGCCGCCAGCCTGCGGGGCGTGGACACCGGCCTTGTGAAGGTGGCCACGTTCTCCAGTGTCTCCGCCCAGTGGCTGCCCTCCATCCTCAAGAGCTTCGGCGAGATCTACCCCAACATCGAGTTTGACGTGATCACCAGCGACTTCTACGAGCAGGTGGAGGAGTGGATCCTGAAGGGCACCGTGGACTGCGGCTTCCTGCGCCTGCCCTCCGTGAAGCGCCTCCATACCTACGCCCTGCACCAGGACGTGCTCCAGATCATCCTGCCCTGCGACCATCCTCTGGCCGGCAGAGACCCTTTCCCCACGGAGGCGCTGGCCACGGAGCCCTTCATCCAGTTGGAGGAGGGCGAGGACTACGAGATACGCGCCGCCTTCGATGAGATGGGCGTGCGCCCCCACGTCAAGTACACAGCACGTGAGGATCGGACCATTCTGGCCATGGTGTCCAAGGGGTTGGGCATCAGCCTGCTGCCGGAGCTGATGGTCCGCCACAGCCCCTATCCGGTGACGGCCTGCCGCCCGCCCATGACGTTTTACCGCAACATCGGCATCGCGGTGAAGGATGAGAAAGCCCTTTCCGCCTCCACGCAGCGCTTCGTATCGTATGTCCGCGGCTGGGTGGAGCAGAACGGCGCGAAATAACGAAAACAATAAGGACGCGGCGGCCATTCGGCCGCCGCGTCCTTATTGTTTCGTCTCTTATGAGCCCACCACGACCTCGTCGGAGGCGTTGAGCTTCTCCACCTGGAACGATGTGGACGACAGCTCCGCACCCTGCGCATCCGTCACCGTTACGGTGACGGAGAACAGGCGGGTGGCCCTGTCGTAGTCCACCGTCACCGCGGCCCGCAGGCCGTGGGGATACGCTTTCTTGGGCAGCAGCTTGGTGCCGCCCAGCAGGATCTGGCCGTTCTCATCGGTCTGGAAGCCGTCCTTGGCGTCCTCGCCGCCGTGCTCCTGGCTGAAAAAGCCGGTGAGACGACCGGTCTGGTCGTAGAACAGGGTGCCGGAGTAGCGCAGCTCGTCACTGACCGTGGTCTGCAGCGTGGCGCACAGCACCTGGGCCTCCGAGCTGGCCAGCGAGCGGTCATAGCTGCGGACCGCCAGCGATACGCCCACCACCATGCAGGCGGCGACCAGCAGCAGGACTGCCAGCGCGCACAGCAGCTCCACCATGGTCAGGCCAGCTTTCTTCTTCTGTTTCACGGGCAGGTACCTCCTGTTCCGGCGATGCGCGGCGGCAGGTCAATTGCCGTCGTAGGTGTAGTAGCAGTAGCCGTTCTCTGTGGTGTATTTCTCCACGGGGACGGTGAAGGAGCTGGTGCCGCGTCCGGAGGACACGGTGAGGCTGGCCGGCTCCGAGATGCCGTCGTAGCGCACCGCCACGTCCGCGTCCCGCATCTTGGCGTTGACGCGGGTGGCCGCCACGATAGATGTGGCCAGAAAGGCCATCACCAGTACCACGATCAGCAGGGATACCAGCGTCTCTACCAGTGTTTCACCCCTGCGGGAGCGCAGCTTTCTCATGAGCCCGCCTCCTTTCGATGGATGGTGCCGCCATCGGTCCATGAAATGGTCTCGACGGTGGTGGTCATCTTGTAAAAGCGCTGGGCGTTGACAGAGGTGCTGGTGGTGACAGCACTGGGCATCACCAGCGTCATGCGGTAGGGTGCGTCGGGATCCGTGCTCTCCAGCGCCGCCGTCAGCACGTAGCTGGTCTCGCCGCTGTCCAGCGTGTCGTAGGTCATGGAGAACGTAGCGGTGACATCGCTGACACGATCGTCCTCCAGGTGGAAGGTGTAGACGCGGTTCAGCACCGGCTGCCCATCGCGGAGCCGCCCGATGGCGTAGTTGGCGAAGTCGCTGAACGCCAGCTCGGCGGGAATGGTCTGGGTGGTGGTACTGGAGGTATTTTGGTTAGAGTTGTAGTAGAACTCATAGCTGACAGTGGTACTGACGTACTTCATGTCCGACACCAGAAAGCTGTTTCGGATCAGCTCCGCCGCAGATGTTACGGTCAGGGCCGCCTGCTCCTGCTTCTGGTCGGTGCGCAGGGCGGACACGGCGCTGGAAGCGCCTGCCACCACCACGGCGCTGACCATCAGGGCCACCAGCATCAGCAGCAGGGCCATCAGCATGGACACGCCCCGCTGGTCATGTAATTTTCGGCGCAGCGCGTCCATGCGGTGTCACCTGCCTTTCATTTCTTATGGCGCGGGGTCCGCCCCGCAGGGGTAGTTGGTCAGCGTCAGCCGGTACGTCACGCCATTCCGACGCAGGGTCACAGTGCCGCTGATGTACAGGCGCTGCGGCTGATCCGTCTCCACCGTCAGCAGACGGTATCGATAGTCGTCCGCCTCGATCACGTCGCCCGCGTAAATGGCCCATCGGGTGTCGTCCAGGGCGTTGCCGCCGCTGTCCACAGCGGTAAGGCCGCTGAGATCCACGGTGAAGTCATTCAGATCGGTGTAGGCATTTCCGGCGAACAGATACAGGCTGCCGGTCTGGCGTTCAAAGCCCGGCGCGGTGACATCGCCGCCCTCGGTGCTGCCGGTGCCCTCGCAGGGCAGGTACACGCCGTTGACGGTGGTGCGGAGCACCGTGTCCTCCTCCACATCGTATACCAGTCCCACCGCGTCGCGGAGGGAACGGGCACTGATGATGGTGGAGGACTGGATACGCTTGGGCACGCCGTTTTCCAGATAGGTGTAGGTACACGTCACGGTGATGGCGGAGTCGCCTGCGGCGAAGCCCGTTACCGGCAGGGTGAAATCACCGGCCTGACCGGCGACGGCACGGATGTCCGCAGCGTCGCATTCTACCACGGCGGTGCCGTCGGCCAGCGTCTCCGCCGCCACGGACCACCCGATGGTCTCGCCCTTGGCGGCGTCGGCGGTGACGGGATCGCCGTGGCTGTCCCGCAGGGACAGCGTCACGGTCTCGGAGGGTGCGCCGTAGCGCACGGTGACACCGGCGGGCTTGTCGTGGGTCAGGGACAGCACCGCGCCCACGCGGATGGTGAGGTCGGCGGTGTAGCTGCCCAGGGAGGCCCTTGCCACCACCACACCCTCTCCACCGGCGGCGGAGGCGGTGAACGTCACCTGCCAGCAGCCGCTGGCGGTGTCATAGGCCGCCACGGCGGTGCTGCCGATGAGGGTGTCATCCGCCGGCGTGCCATCCTCGTTCAGCAGGGTAATGGCAGGTGTCTGGCCGGTGTTGACGGCGTTGTTTTCGGGGTATAGCCCCACCGTCAGGGTGGGCAGACGTCCGTCGCCGCGGTCTGCGAACAGATCCAGGTCGGCGCTGGTGCTTTCCCAGTACAGGCCGTGCATAGGCCAGGGGCCGTAGTGGACGTTGACCGTGCGGCCAAAGGCATCCAGCTGGGTCAGAATGGTGGGGAAGGGATAGTTCAGGCCGTCCAGCCGTCCGGCGTCAGCGCCGGGGAAGCTGTACTTGCCGTCGATGCGGACGCCATTCTCCTCCACGGTGACGAAATCAAAGGTCAGGGGAGAAGCGGAGACGCCATTGTTCAGCCATGCAGCCAGCTTATCAGGATCTGCCATATCCTGATAGGAGATGTAGGGGGAGCGGTCGTTGGTCAGCACTACGCGGCGGACATCGGAGGTATCCTTCATGTTGATGTTCTTGCCCGCCTTCCAGTCCGCGTCAGACAGATTCCGGAAGCTGGTGTAGTCATTGGTATTCACCACGGCGCTGGTCAGACAATAGCAGTTGCGGATGATGGCGTGGGGGTTGGGGATGGTGTACTGGATGCCATTGCTGTTGTACCGGATGGAGAACGAGTGCAGCATTTCGCCGTTGGAGGCGATGGCAAAGGAGGCGACCACGTGGGTCTTGGCGTTGGTAGTCGTGGGAAGCTTCACATAGGAGTAGCAGCTCTGCACGGTCAGCGGGTTGCTGGTAGTACCCATGCTGCTCTCCAGATTGCCCTGATCGCGGAGGATGACGCCGCCCACGAGACCGGCCACCCAGATATTGGTGGATCTGCCGGTACCGTTGTAGTTATTGCGCATCTCCTCGGCCTGGATGGAGCCGCCGGCGTAGCACTTATCCAGCGTTGCGCGGCATACACCGGCGATACCGCCCACACGAAGGTTCCGATAGCCGATATCGTAGCTGATGTGGATGATAATGTCCGTCACGGCGGAGCAGCCGGTGATGTTCATGTTGGTGGCGCCTACCAGACCGCCTACGCAGCCGCCGCCCCAACCGGGGTTATTGGCCCGCAGATCGCGGATGATGTAGCCGGACACGGAGCAGTTGGTGAACGATGCGCCATTCTTACCGGCGCCGGCGAAGCCCACCAGACCGCCCATGGCGTACCAATGAGTGCCTGCGGCGTCGTTGATCACCTCGTTGCCCTGATCGGAGTACATGATGATATCCTTCAGGTCAGCACCCACGGTGAAGCCGAACAGACCTATGCACTGGGCGGTACTCCGGATCTGGATGTTCCGAATGGTATAGGCGTCACCGTCGTAGTTGGAGGCGAAATAGGCCGCATAGGGCTGAGAATTGGCGCCATTGTCCACGTGAGCCGTGTCCACCATGCTGCCGATAGGGGTGAAGGGATGGTCGTCGGTGCCGCCGAGTCCCTCGGCAACGGCGTCCACGTCATGGCTCTGGACCCAGTAGCGGCGGGTCTCATTGGTGAAGTTGTCCTGTCCCGACGACACGGAGTTGCGATAGCTGCCCAGATAGGGGTACTTGGTGATGTTGTTGTCGGTGGAGCCGGAGACGTAGTGATCCGTGGAGAGGGTGCCGTAGTTCCAGTTGATATTCTGCAGCTGGGACACGGACCGGATCTCGTAGGCGCTGTCTGCCTCGGCCCCGGGCAGCGCCGCGCTTACGGGCAGGGAGCCTATGCCGTCGATGCTGACGCCGGTGAGAGTGATGGCATCGGCGAAGAACGGGCACACCGAGTAGGTGTAGCTGCCGCCGCCGTAAGACAGGGTCCACTGGCTGTTGACGTCGGCGCCGGTGAGGTACATGGTATCCTCGCGGGTCCAGCTGACGGAGCCGTCACCGGCCGTCCGGCTGACGGGGCCGGTCTCGAAGGCCACAAAGGAGTAACCCTTCATCTGGGCGGCCAGCGCCTGCTCCACCTCGCTGCGGCGTGTGCCGGTACGGCAGTTGGTGAATTGATAGCTGATGTCGGCGGCGGAGGTGACGGTATCCGTGGCGCAGAAGTAGCCGTAGCCGTAGCGCGTCACCACACCGCCATCGTTGTGCTGGGTACACAGGGAGCTGCCGGAGATGGGGGTGCCGTCGTCGGTACCCACATAGCTCAGGTGATAACCGGCGCTGCCGCCGGACTCATACTCCCAGTAGAACACGCCCAGCGTGCCGATGTGCTCCAGCGTGGGCCACTGGCCGTAGTGAGCGACGCGATTGGCGTCATTGCGGACCACGGCAGGGTAGGGATAGCTGTCCGTGCCGTCGTAGCGGGTGACAGCGGCGCGGGAGAAGCCGGACAGCCGCAGCTTTTCCAGATCCGCGCCGGTGATGGGCCGTCCCGCGGCGCTGCTGCTGAAGCTGTTGGCGGCGGTGTTGTAGGCGTACAGGTGTCCGCCGTAGGAGTAGGTGCCGCCGTTGAGGTAGCAGCACTCCAGCGCGCCGCCGCCGATACGGGTCAGGCCGTAGACCTCCGCCTCACCGGCGGCGGTCAGAGCCGTGGCGCTGTAACAGTAGCGCAGACTGCCGCCGTTGTTGCTTCCGGCGAAGCCGCCCAGCCACACGGTGCTGCTGCGGACGTCCTTGGCGAACAGGGAGCCCAGCGCGTAGGAGGACTGGATGGCGCCGTTGTTGACACCGGCCAGTCCGCCGGCATAGACCGAGGCGTTGTAGGCCGAGACAATGACGGAGGGGCAGTTGGCCTCGCTGGAGAAGATGCCCAGCGAGCCGTTGCGGGACGAGCCGCTGGCAAAGTTGCCGCCCACCAGCCCGCCGATATAGAGTGTGCTGTAATTGTAGGCTACCAGGCCGTAGTCGCGGCTGCCGGAGGAGCCCACAAAGCCGTAGCCGGAGGCGGCGCAGTTGGCGATAATGCCGTAGTTCCGCCCGGCCAGCACGCCTGCATAGGTGCGGACGGTGCTGCCGTTCAGCTGACCGTACACCCGCACGGCCTCGCTGCCGCTGGCCATCAGCACGGTATTGCGTACCTGGCCGCTGCGGGCTACGGTGGCGAACATACCGATGCTGCCGCGGCTGTCGGACACGAAGGACACGCCGGTGATGGTGTGGCCGTCGCCGTCGTACTGGGCCGCGAAGCCGTTGGCACTGTCGATGGGCGCCTGCTGCCGGACACTGGTGTAGGCCGTGTAGCCGGACCAGGCATAGGTGGCATAGTCGATGTCCCGCTCCTGCAGATAGGTGCTGGAGCCGGTACCGGCGGCGTAGTTGGTGTAGTACAGGCTCAGAGCGTAGAGATGGCGTGCGGTGCGGAGATAGATGGTATCGGGCGTACCGGTGCCGGTGGTGACGCTCTTGGCGAAGTAGGGGTTGAAGTAGTAAGTGCGGCTGCCCACTGTCACCTCCTGCCGGAAGGCGGCATGGGTGCCGGAGGGGGCCGTCACGGCGGCGGGGAACGTCACAGGGAACAGATAATAGGCTTCACCGTTGTAGTAGGCGGTGTGCCGCGTGCTGGCGGAGGTCAGGGTGATGCTGGACGTACCGCAGGAGACGGTAAGGCTCCAGCCTGCGGCAGGCTGCTGGGACAGGGCCACGGCGTAGCCGTCGCCCACGATGGTCTTTGCCTCGGACAGACTGTCCACATTGCCGCCGAAGAAGCCGTAGGTGCCGTCGCTGTATACCTCGTAGTACACCAGCGCGTCGGACTCAAACTGGGCCTGCCAGTCGCCGTAGTGCTCCAGCGCTGTCAGCCGGGGGTAGGAGTAGGTGCTCAGGCCCTGATTCAGCAGGTTGTAGGGATGGCTGTCGCTGCCGGAGGGCGCGGTAAACACGCCGTACAGCCGGTTGATGTCGGCGCGGAATGCATCGCTGCACAGCTGGTCGTAGGTGCGGCCGTCGGTGCCCTCCAGCGCCGTGTAGTTGTCGGACAGGTCGCCCCGCAGATAGAATACGTGGTCGATGGCCGTGGCGGCGCTTCCGGCCAGCCCCACGGCGGTGGTATAGATGTCCTGTGCGTCACCGTAGAAGGCGCAGGCGCTGTACGTGGCCTCGGCGCGGTCCAGCGTGCCGTTGACCAGACCGGCGGCACGGGTCCCGGCAGTCTGATAGCCCACGGCGTAGCAGTTGGTCAGGGTGGTATAAGCCCCTTGAGCCGCGCCGCCCACCAATCCGCCGGTGACGGGCGCGGTGAGGTAGCAGTCGGCGTAGGAGCCGGTGACGGAGACATGAGCGCCTGCATAGCCCACCAGTCCGCCGGCATTGGCGCTGCCGCTGACGGTGGTGGCGGCGAAGCTGCCGCGGATGGTGAGCTCCTGACCGGACACACCCACCAGACCGCCTGCCTGCCCGCCGGTGATGCGGGCGGGCACACCGGCGGCGTCCTCGGCGGTCATACCGGCGAGGTCGCCCCGCCGTGCGTTGAGGTACACGGCGCAGTCGCTGATGGTGACGGCCCCGCTGGCGCGGCCAATGAGCGCGCCTGCAGCACCGGCGGCGGCAGTGGCCTTGACGCCGGTGAGGGTCACATGGTCGATGCTTCCGGCGAAGCTGGAGAACAGTCCCACGTCCGCTGTGCTGGCAGAGGACACGGTGAGCCCATAGATGGAGGACTGCACGGCAGTGCTGTCCTCCATCTGGGAAAGGCCGGTGTACCGGGTGAGATTCTGATTGGTGATCGGCGTGAAGGACGGCCCATAGCAGGAGTACCAGTCCTTATCATCGGTGGTATCGTCCGTAAAGGAGATGTCGCTGATCTGCACGGCGGAGGTGATGGTGGATGCCGCATGGGAGGCGGCGTCCAGATTCTGCAGGTGGCGGCCGCAGGAGATGAGGGCGGTGGCGCTGTCGGTGCCATAGTCCGTGCGGTCGTCGAACAGGCCGTTGGTCACGGCGGAGACGGACACCTGATCCACCAGCGGATCGTCGCTGCTGGCGGTGAGCGTCACGGTGATGGGTACGCCGCACAGCAGCTTGCCGCCGGTCTGGGCATAGAACCGCGTGCTGTCGCGGGTCAGATCATCCAGCACCCAGGTATAGCGGTACAGGCGGCTGCCCTGCTGGTACAGCTGGCTCTGGGCCAGCTTTTTCGTGTAGGTGCTGATGCCGTCGGACAGCTGGATGGTCAGGGTGATAGGCTGCTCCGTGGGCCGGTTGCAGTAGAACGTGGCGGTGAGCTTCTCCGCATTCTCGATGGTCAGGGAGGGCTGGAGCGTGCCGGTCTGCTGGGTCTGGGCGATGTCACCGCCGTAGTAGCCCACCTTCGCGCCCATGCGGCGGCGGTACTGATAGCTGCGGTAGTCGTCCAGCGTATTGGGGTCCGGCAGGGGAGAGGTGCTGTAAAACACGGCGTAGACGCTGCCGCTGTCCGGTGCGTACTCGATGTACCAGCAGCCGTCCCACAGCTCCGCGTCCACGGCGGACATGGGCAGGATGGCGGCTGCCGCCGTAGTCTCCTTTTCGGCGGCGGTGTTGGCCAGCACGTAGCAGAACGAGGTTTTCTGGGATTCCTCGTCCGCGTCGGAGGGCGGGAAGGGCATGGTCACCACACCGTCGATGCCGGGCTGGTACCAGTCCTCCCAGCCGGCGGCATGGAGCTCCGCCATCTGCTTCTGAGCAGCGGTGTACAGGAGCTCCGCTTTACTGTCCAGCTCCCGCTGGCGCAGGTCAAGGCGCAGGCGGCCAAGAGAAAAAACGGCAATAAGGCCCACAATGGCCAGAATGCCGACCACAGCCAGCAGCTCAACCATTGTGAAGCCGGCGCTTGCCGTTTTGCTCCGCATTGTTTTGTTGTGATGACAGGTAAGACGGGTCATGCTCTGCTCCTGTAAAACAAGTCCTGATAAAACAAGCCGGTGAAAAGCCGCGCGGCAGCGCAGGGTGTCAGGATGCGCTGCCGGTGCTTTGCAGTTCGAAATAAGTGATGGTGAGGTTCACCTTGGTGCCGTGCTCGGCGTCCAGGTCCAGGGTCACGTCGGAGATGAGGTTGACATAATCACTGCCGTGGAGCGCGTCCATCACGGTCCTTGCGGCGGTGTAGGAGCCGCAGGTATATTCCAGCGAGATAGGACGGCAGATGATGCTGCCGCCGTCCTCCAGCAGGTAGGTGCTCCCAAAGCTCAGGGTGTAGTCCACCGTGCCGGACAGGATGGTGTTCAGCTCCACCAGCAGCCGCTCGGAGTTGTCATAATCCGGCAGCGGCTTGGCGTCGGGATCGGCCAGCAGCGTCTCCAGCTCCTGCTGCATCTGGCGCATACGGGACAACCTGGCGCTGTTGGTCAGGATGGCATCCTGCTCCGAGGCGGTCTGAGCGTTGAGGTCGGCGATGGAGTCGTTGATGGGGGTGAGGATCAGCTTCCAGTAGCCCACGGCGATGACCAGCACGGCCAAAATCACCAGCAGGACCTTTTCGCGGGTGGTAAAAACATGTCTCATGCGGCAGCCTCCTTATCCGCGGGCTGGAGCGTGATGGTCACGGAGAAATCCAGCAGATCGGTACGGGACAGCCGGGGCGTAGCGGCGATGGTCAGCGATGCGCTCTTGACGATGGGCTGCTGCTGCACACGCTGGAACATGGCGGAGATCTGCTCCAGATCCATGCCGGACATGGTGATGATGGCCACATCGTCCTCCACCAGCACGGTTTTCACCGTGCCGTAGGGCATCAGATACCCCTCCAGCAGGTCCAGCACCTCCAGCCGGTCCACGGGGATGTAGAACGGGGAGCCCTCCTCCTGCATCCACGTGCGGGAGTAGGTGCGGTACTGCAGCTCCACGTTGTCGTAGTCCGCCAGCGCCTGCTGCATCTGGATATACTGGGAATGCACGGTGTTGTAGGCATTCTCTGCCGCCCGCTGGCGGTCCAGCTGGCGCAGTACGCCGAAATTGGCCACGCAGAAGCTCAGCACCACGATGAGTACCAGCCCCAGCGTCAGCGTCAGGGTGCTGCGGGAGTGGGATTCCCGCTGGGCCAGATTCACGGTGCGCTTGGTGGGATATTTGGACGCCTTGACGGGGAGGCTCTTTGCGCTGTTGTCTTTTTTCATAGCAGTGCGGCCTCCTTACGCTTGCAGGGCGCAGCCCAGAGCTCTGGTGTAGAGCCACGGGGCGTCCGAGCCAGTGTCCGGCATCAGGTCCGCTGCGGGCAGCACCTCCAGATCCGCCACCTCGCGGATGGCGTCGCCGATGTGGCCCACCGCCGCGCCGCCGCCGCACAGGTACACGCGGCGCAGCGCCTGCTGCCGGTTGTTGTAGTTATAGAAGTTGACGGCCTTGGTGATCTCCGCCGCCATCCGGTGGTACAGGTCCATGCTGGCAGGGTCCGTCATGGCCCCCTCGTAATTGGACAGCATGTGGGTCAGGGCGATGTGTTCATCCACGCCCTGCCGCTCGGAGATGGAGCGGATGAGGTCCAGCATGCCCAGATCGATGGTGCGGCGGGTGATGAACCGGTCGTCCCGCAGGATGAACATACGGATACCGGCGTGACCCACGTCCACCAGACAGTAGTCCCGGCTCTCCGGCTGGGTGCGGCGGATGCAGTCGGTGAGCAGCGCGGCGTAGGCCGCCTCCTCCGGCAGGGCCAGCTTCAGCTTGAAGCCCGCGCGGTTCATCATGCTGCGGTAGTCCTCGATGGTGGTTTTCAGGGTGGCGCAGGCGAACAGCTTCATCCGGTGACGCTGTCGTCCTCGCCGCGAACCAGCTCCTGCACGGCGTAGTCAAAGTAGTAGCGGCTCTTCTCCTGGGTCAGGTAGTCCTTGAACTCGAAGGGCAGGTTATACGTCAGCTGGCCCTCGGTCATGGGGGGCAGCTCGGTGATGCGGGTGAATACCAGCGGGGCCGGCAGGATCACTGCGGCCTGCGCGCTGTGCGGCAGGTTATTTTCCTTGGCCAGCTGGCGCAGGAGATCGGCCATGGCGTCCATAGACACGATGGTGCCGCCCCGCACCAGCCCATCGGGCACCGGCGCGGAGACGGCGGCCCTGCAGACGCCTCCGGCGCACCAGACCAGCTTGATCTGGGCGGAACCGATATCAAAAGAGACGATATTTCCGGTCATAGGCAATACCTCACTTTCAGAACAGACTCAGATAGGCGGCGGTGATGGCGTCGCCCCACAGAAGCGTCAGAATGGCGGCGGCCGAGATGGAGGGCCCCCAGGGGATGAGCCGTGCGTCCCCCTCCGTGCCGCGGCGCTTCAGGGTGACCAGGGCAAAAACAATGCCCAGCACACAGGCCAGCAGCAGACACAGCAGGTTCTTCATCCAGCCCAGATACAGGCCGGTGAGGCACAGCAGCTTGATGTCGCCGCCTCCCATGGCGTCGGTTTTGCGCAGTTTTTCGTACAGCAGCACCACCGCCAGCAGCCCGCCGCCCACGGCGAGACTGCCCAGCAGGGCGTCCAGCGCCTGCCCCTTCGGGTCAGGCAGCAGGAAGAAAAACGGGATGCGCAGAATGGCCCCCGCCGCCACAAAGCGGTCGGGGATGATATACCCCTCCAGATCCGCGAACGCGCAGGCCAGCAGCACACAGGCCAGCAGCAGCGCTTCAAGCATCTGGAGCGAAATATCATAGCGCAGGAGCAGGGCCGTGAACGTCACCGCCGCGGCAGCCTCGCCCCACATATGGCGGGCCGACAGCTTCGCGCCGCACCAGCGGCAGCGGCCCCTGTGAACAAGATAGCTGACCACAGGGACGAGATCCCCCACCGTCAGCACATGCCCGCACACATCGCAGTGGGAGCGGCCGCGGAGCACGGACTCCCCGTGTACCACGCGCCATGCCATGCAGTTGAGGAAGCTGCCCATGCACGCGCCCAGCAGCGCCGCCACAAAGCAGCAGTAGACGGTGAAGGCAGGGGTCAGATACAGCATGGCAGTCTCCTTCTGGATACCCGCGCCACAGGAGCCGCAACCCCCCGGCTCCTGTGGTGCAGAGTAATGTGTGTTTGCATGGGTTGTAAGTACTTCAGCAGGTTCGCTTAGTTGCCGTCGGTGGTAGCGATGGCGAAGTGGTTGGCAGCGGCGTCGAAGGTATAGGTGACCTTGTTGTCCTTGGCCCACTTGGCAACGGACTGACCGGCGATCTCAACAGCATCCTTGGGGGTGCCCACGCAGGTGTAGTCGTTGGCGCCGGTGGCAGCCACGGAGCCGTCCTTCTGCAGGTACAGAACAGTACCGTCAGCAACGTCGGCATCACCGGCGATCAGCTCGGCCATGGCGGAGGCGTAACCGGCGCGGATATTGGCCTCATCGGTGGCGACCTTGGCCTTGTTCAGGGAAGCGGTGAAGGTGGGGATGGCGATGGCGATCAGCACGGCGATGATGGCCACAACGATCAGCATCTCCATCAGGGTAAAGCCCTTTTCATTCTTCTTAAGCAGCTTGGAAATCATGTCTTTTTTCCTCTTTCTATATAATAATTTATTTATGTAGCCGCCTGTTTAGGGTTGAGGGAAGGCGGGATACAACGAACTTAGGCGATGCTGCCGTACATGGTGAACATAGGCAGGTAGACGGCCAGCAGCAGAATGACGGTGATGACCGCCAGCGCGATGGTGATGACCGGCTCCATCAACGACAGCAGCCGCTGGGTGGTGACGCTGACCTCGTTGTCGAAGTAGTCGCCGATGACGGTGAGAGTCTGCTCCAAGTTGCCGGAGCGTTCGCCCACGCCGGTCATTTCCGTCAGCAGACGGGGAAACGTGGGATCGGCGGCCATGCAGCCCGCCAGATCGCGGCCCTGCTCCACGCCCTGCCGCACACGGCGGACGGAGTCGGAAAACAGGTAGTTGTTGATGACGCCCGCCGTCACCTCCAGACTGCGGGTGACGGGCAGACCGGCGGCCAGCATGGTGGCCATGGTGGAGGCGAACTGGGCGGAGGCGTTTATCTGGTGCAGCCGCTTCAGCGGGGAGCGCTTCAGCTTGCCTGCCGCCAGGAACATTCGCCCTTGGTCGCTGCGGCGCAGCAGCAGCCTCACGATGCAGAACGCCAGAATCATGAGCACAAACACCCACCAGTAGTGCAGGAAGAAGTCGGAAACGGCGATAAGTCCCCTGGTGATGGGCGGCAGGTCGCTGCCCAGCTCGGCAAAGGCGGAGGTGAACATGGGCACCGCGAACAGCATGATGACCATGAACACAATGGCCGCCACGATCAGCACCAGCACGGGGTACGTCAGGGTGCTGACCAGCTTGGCGTGGGTCTTGGCGGATTTGTCATAGTATTTGTGGAGCCGGTCGAAGCACAGCTCCAGCGTGCCGGACTGCTCACCGGCCCGAATGGTCTCGATAAACGTGACGGGGAAAGCGGTGCCGGCGTTGGTAAAGCTCTGGGCCAGACTGTATCCGCCGCTGACATCCTCGGCCACGTGCTCCAGCACCCGCTGGATCTCGCGGCTGCGGGCCTGAGCCGCCACCATCTCCACGCACCGGTCGATGGGCAGCCCGGAGGTCAGGATGATGGCGAACTGGGAGCAGAGGATGGCCAGCTCCTTGTCCTTGATGCGGTGGGAGCCGAAGCTGACACCGCCCTCCTTCTGCTCCGGCACGGCCTCGATCTTCGTGACCACAGAGCACGTCTCCCGCAGCTGGGACACGGCCTCAAACTCATCGTAGGCCTTGATGACGCCGGATACCCTGGCGCCGTCGGGGGACACGCCTTTGTACTTATAGGTGGTCAAGGAAGTTCACCTCGCTTTGTGTGTCGGAAGGGGGGTAGGGTCAGAAGCTGCGGGCGCTCTGGAACGCCTCACGGTCCCGGGCGTAGGCCACGGCGGTGTCGAAGGCCACGGTGCCCTGCTGTACCAGCTGGCGCAGGGCCTGGTCCATAGTGATGCTGCCGTTCCGCCCGCTCAGGGTGATGAAGCTCTCGATCTGGGGGGTCTTTCCCTCACGGATGAGGTTGCGGATGGCGTCCGTCACGACCATGATCTCGCAGGCGGCGACGCGCCCGCTGCTGGCCCGCCGGGGCAGCAGCTGCTGGGACAGGACGGCCCGCAGGGTAGTGGACAGCTGAAGACGTATTTGCTGCTGCTGGGCGGCGGGGAACACATTGACCATGCGGTCCACCGCGTCGGCAGCGGAGTTGGTGTGCAGGGTGGCGAACACCAGATGGCCTGTTTCCGCGGCGGTCAGCGCCGTCTCGATGGTGTTCAGGTCCCGCATCTCGCCGATGAGGATAACATCGGGGTCCTCGCGGAGGATGGCCCGCAGGCCATCAGCATAGGAGCGGGTGTCCGCGCCGATCTCCCGCTGGTTCACGATGCAGCGATCCGGCACGTAGACGTACTCGATGGGGTCCTCCAGCGTGATGATGTGGGCGTTTCTGGTGTGGTTGATGCGGTCCAGCAGGGCCGCCAGCGTGGTGGACTTGCCGGAGCCCGTCTCGCCCGTGACCAGCACGATGCCGCTGCGGTAGGAGGCGAAATCCGCCACCACAGGCGGCAGGGACAGCTCGTCCAGCGAGGGGATATGGTCGGCCAGCAGACGGATGGCGGCGGAGACGCTGCCCTGCTGGCGGAACAGATTGACGCGGGTGCGTCCCCCGTCGGGGAACGAGCGGGCCATGTCCAGCTCGCCGATGTCCGCCATGGTCTCGTATTCCGCACCGGCCAGCTCACGGGCCAGCATTTCGCAGTCGGCGGCGGTGAGCACCTCGCCGGTGAGGTCGGTAACGTTTCCGTCTACACGGCACTTCGCCGGAAGGCCGCAGACGATATGAACATCGGAGGCCCGCATGGCACGCGCCTTCTCAATGAGCTGATCCAGTGAAAGCATAGGCTCCTCTTCAGTCGATGGTGGAGTGGATGGCGCGGGCGGCCTCGGCAGCGGTGGTCTCGCCGGAGAGCACCAGCGCGCGGCAGTTGTCCCGCATGGACGTAAAATCGGTGTCAGCCGCGGCCTTCAGCAGCGCGTCGTAGTCGGCGCCCTGGCTGATGAGGCGGCGCAGCTTGTCATTGACGGTCAGGATCTCGAACACCGCACGGCGTCCGTGGAAGCCGGTGTGGCGGCACTCGGGACAGCCCTCGCCGCGGTAGAAGGTGATGTCCGCATCGGCGGGCAGCTTCAGCAGCGACAGCTCCTCATCGGAGGGGCGGTAGGGCTTTTTGCAGTGGGGACAGATGCGCCGCACCAGCCGCTGGGAGATGACGCCGCGCAGGGCGTTGGCGATGAGGTACGGCTCCACGCCGATGTCCACCAGGCGGGGAATGGCGGATACGGCGTCGTTGGTGTGCAGCGTGGACAGCACCAGATGTCCGGTGATGGCGGAGCTAATGGCGATAGAACCTGTCTCGCCGTCGCGGATCTCGCCCACAGAGATGATATCGGGGTCCTGGCGCAGGATGGCGCGCAGGCCCGCGGCAAAGGTCATACCGGTCTTTTCATTGATCTGGCACTGGCTGACGCCGGGAATGTCGTATTCCACGGGGTCCTCCAGCGTCATGATGTTGGTCTCCTCGCTGCACAGCTCCTGCAGCATGGCGCACATGGTGGTGGACTTACCGGAGCCGGTGGGGCCCACGATAAGGATCACGCCGGAGCTGTTCTGCAGCAGGGCCTCATACTTCCGCAGGTCGTCACCGGTGAGACCGATGGCTTCCTTACTGATGTCGCGGCGGGACTTGTCCAGCAGACGCAGCACCACCTTCTCGCCGTAGATGGTGGGCATGGAGGAGATACGCAGGTCCAGCTCGTGCTGGTGGATATGCACCATAGCGCGGCCGTCCTGGGGGATCTTGCGCTCGGAGATGTTCATGCCGCCCATGATCTTCAGGCGGGAGATCACGGTATTCTGCAAATTGGCGGGGACGGTCAGCATCTTGTGCAGCAGTCCGTCGATGCGCATACGCACCACCATCTCTCCGTCCTGAGGCTCCAGGTGGATGTCGCTGGCCCGCTCGTTAAATGCCCGCTCGATGAGGGAGTTGACGAAGCGGATCGTGGGCGCGGCGTCGGCGTCCTCGCGGCCGCCCGTCATCTGGGCGGGCACGATGTCGCGGCCGTTGTCGCCGGCCGCCCGCTTCATCTCCTCGATGACGCGCGCGGTGCCCTCGTTGCCGTACAGGGTGGCGATGGCCTGCTCCACGGCGCGGCGGGTGGCGATCATGGGTACGATCTGCCTGCGGGACGCGGACTTCAGCTCCTCCTGAGCCACGAAGTCCAGAGGGTCACTCATCGCCACGTACAGCTCGTCCTTTACCAGCTTCACCGGCACCACGCAGTACTTCCTGGCGATGGCGCGGGGCACATACTTGGCCAGCTCCACCGGAATAGACACGCGGGTCAGGTCGATATAGTCCACGCCCAACTGCATCTGCAAAGCATCGATGAGCTGCCGCTGGGTGATAATGCCGCTGTCGATGAGCACGTCGCCCAGACGCTGGCCGCTCTGCTTCTGGGTCTGCAGGGCGGTCTGCAATTGTTCCTCGGTGATGGCGCCGGCGGCGATCAGCAGATCGCCCAAACGCATATAGGCCATGTGCGGTCTCCTTTCCAACGGAATAGCTGAAGTATGATAGCAGGGGAAACACCGTGTGTCTGTTGCAGAAATCACAATACGGCGAAAAAAACAATATTTTCAGGAAGAGTTCTGGTTTTGCAGGGAATTTGCACACAGTTCGCGGCCATGACCGCCCTGTGCGGACAAAAACGGACGCATTCTGCACGCCCACAGGACAAATTGGAAACGACTTCCTGCGCCGCTGGAAATATCTGTATGCACTGGAAAAGGGTGGCAGTGCGCGCCCTATACTTTTTCCGCAGAAATCACTGTTATGCGCGGGAAGTTCCGCAATTTTTGGCATTTATGCCGAAAATTCCAAAAAGTATTACTAATAATAGCATGAAGCATGCGGTGTTGCAAGTGCGGAACCGTACTTTTTTTAACGAATTATTAACATAAAACGCGAGAAATAGATAAAATGATGACAGCGCAAAAGCACCTTGCCTTCCGTCCTGCCGTCCTGCAAAATAAAGACGCCTGAAGGATGCGCACAGGGGGGGAGGGAGACTCCGCAGGGACCCGCTCTCCCGCCCTGTCCGGAGAAGGCACTTGCATTTTTCCCCGTGGATGGTGTATGCTACGGGCAAGGAACCGACGGGGGCCACGAAAGCGGCGTCCCTCCCTGCATATAATAAAGGAGAATCGTTATGTACCATGTGAAGGTTTTGAAGGCGGCGGACGCCGAGGCCGCAGGCCGTCTGGCGGCGGACCAGCTCCAGCAGGCGGTGTGCGCCAAGCCCGCCTGCGTGCTGGGCCTGGCCACCGGCGCTACCCCCATCCCCCTGTATCGGGAGCTGATCCGGCGGGAGCAGGCGGGGCTCATGGACTTTTCCCGCGTCCGCTCCGTGAATCTGGACGAGTACAAGGGCCTTGCCCCCGACCATCCCCAGAGCTACCGCCGCTTCATGCAGGAGAACCTGTTCGACCACATCTCCATCCGGCCGGAGAACACCTGGGTGCCGGACGGCATGACCACGGACGTGGACGCCATGTGCGACGGCTACGAGCGCACCATCGAGGAGCTGGGCGGCGTGGATCTCCAGCTGCTGGGTCTGGGCCATGACGGCCACATCGGCTTCAACGAGCCCTGCGACCATTTCCCCGTCCGCACCCACGAGGTGGCGCTGACGGAGTCCACGCGGCGGGCCAACGCCCGCTTCTTCGCCGGCGAGGATGAGGTACCTACCGCCGCCTACACCATGGGTGTGGGCACGGTGATGGCGGCCCGCCGCGTGCTGATGATCGTCACCGGCGCCGACAAGGCGGACATCCTGCACAGGGCGTTCTGCGGCCCTGTGACCCCCTGGGTGCCTGCGTCCATCCTGCAATTCCACCCCGACGTGACGCTGATCTGCGACGAGGCCGCCTGGAGCGGCATGAAGGCGTGATGGGCGCCGCCTACCTGGGCGTCCCCTGCGCGGTGAAGAACCGTCCCGCCCTGGACGCGGCGTACCTGCCCTTTGCTCCGTGGCGGGACGCTTATCTGAAGGAGGCCCATCGCCCCGTCCGCATCGCCGTGGAGCGGCAGGATGGTCAGGTGGCCGTGTTCGATACCCGCCTGCGGGGCGTGACAGACCCCGCCGACCTGCGCTTTTTGGAGCGCACCGTAAAGCTGCTGCTGTGGAGTGTGGGCGGCTGGCGGGTCCGTATCTGCGGCTGTGACGACCTGACCCGCCGCTTGGCGGAAATATACGGGCCCCACGGCTCTCGGGCCTTTGACGCATCGCTGATGGAGACGGTGTTCCGGCGTCCCTTCACGCTGGGATCCGTGGTGGAGCGGGACTTTCCCGCCGCCCGCAGCGGCGCGCGGAAGATCGGCGGCCACCTGAGCGGCTGCCGCATCGGCTTCGACGCCGGCGGCTCCGACCGGAAGGTCTCCGCCGTTATCAACGGCGAAATGGTCTATGCTGAGGAGGTGGTCTGGCACCCCAAGACGCAGCCGGACCCCCAGTACCACTACGACGGCATCCTGTCGGCGCTCCGTGCGGCGGCAGCCCATCTGCCGCGGGTGGATGCCATCGGCGTGTCCTCCGCCGGTGTGATTTTGAATGATTCCCCCATGGTGTCGTCTCTGTTCGTGCAGGTGCCTCCGGAAAAGCACGAGCTGGTCCGCACCATCTACACCCGCGCCGCCGCGGCGCTGGGGAACGTGCCGGTGGCGGTGGCCAACGACGGCGATGTCACGGCACTGGCGGGAGCCATGAGCCTGCGGGACACCTGCGTCATGGGCCTCGCCATGGGCACCAGCCAGGCCGCAGGCTACGTGGACGGGGAGGGCCGCATCCTGGGCTGGTTCAATGAGCTGGCCTTTGCCCCCGTGGACCTCAGCCCGCAGGCGGCGAAGGACGATTGGTCCGGCGATACCGGCGTGGGCGGGCAGTATTTCTCGCAGGACGCCGTGATCCGGCTGGCTCCCGCCGCCGGTATTCCGCTGCCGGAGATGCTGACCCCCGCCGAAAAGCTCAGCGCCGTGCAGGAGCTGGCCGCGGCGGACGACCCCCGGGCGCTGACCATTTTCCGCGACATCGGCGTCTATCTGGGCCACACCCTGCCGCTGTACGCGGGGGTGTATGAGCTGAAAAATCTGATGGTGCTGGGCCGCGTGGCCTCCGGCATCGGCGGCGAGCTCATCGTATCCGAGTGCCGCCGTGTGCTGGCGGAGGAGTATCCGGCGCTGCACGTTTCCGTGACCCTGCCGGACGAGCAGTTCCGCCGCGTGGGCCAGTCTGTGGCGGCGGCCAGTCTGCCGGAGGTGTGATATGCGGTTTGAAAACGGTTTGATTTTTGTGGGCGGCCGTTTTGTCTCCGGCGGCTTCTCCGTGGAGGACGGCCGGTTCGCTCACGTGCTGGCGGACGCGGCGGACGGGGAGGGCGTGGACCTTCGCGGCGCGCGGGTCATCCCCGGACTGGTGGATGTACACACCCACGGCAACTCCGGCGCGGACTTCTCCGACGGGGACTACGACGGCCTTGTAAAAATGGCCGCCTATCTGGCAAAAAACGGCGTCACGTCCTTTGCTCCCGCGTCCATGACGCTGCCCTACGACGTGCTGGAAACGGCGTTCCGCACGGCGGTGCGGCTGCACCGCATCGCGCCGAAAGGCTGCGCCCGCCTGCTGGGCATCCAGATGGAGGGGCCTTTCTTTTCCGAGAAGAAAAAGGGCGCCCAAAACGCGGCATATCTCCGCCTGCCGGACTACGATGCCTTCGCCCGCCTGTACAACGCGGCGGAGGGGCTGCTGCGCATCGCGGATGTGGCGCCGGAGCTTTCCGGCGCGGTGGAATTTACCCGCCGCGCATCGGAAAAGTGTACCGTCTCCGTGGCCCACACCGACGCCTCCTACGAGGAGGCCGCCGCCGTTTTTGACGCGGGAGCCACCCATCTGACCCACCTCTATAACGCCATGCCCGGCATCCACCACCGGCATCCGGGCCCGATCGGCGCGGCATCGGAGCGGGAGAGCGTCACGGCGGAGCTGATCTGCGACGGCCACCACGTCCATCCCAGCGCCGTGCGCATGGCGTTCAGGCTGTTCCCAAACCGCGTCTGCCTCATTTCCGACGCGCTGCGCTGCTGCGGCATGCCGGACGGACAGTACACGCTGGGCGGGCAGGATGTGTTCCTTGCCGGCGGCGTGGCGCGGCTCTCCGACGGCACCATCGCCGGCAGCGCTGCCAATTTGTACGACTGCATGCGGAACGCCGCCGCCTTCGGCGTCCCCGTGGAGCAGGCAGTTCTGGCCGCCACCGCCATCCCCGCAAGGGAGATCGGCAGGGCGGGGGAGACCGGCAGCATCGCCGACGGGCTGCCCGCCGACTTTGTGGTGTGCGATGACACGCTGGCGCGGCAGGCTGTGTATCTGGGCGGCGAGCGCCTGTGAAAAAAAACCCTGCGCGGCGCTTTAACGCGCGAAAGAAACTGAGGGGAAAGAATCGCATGATGAAGAAGCAGAAAAAATCGCCCATTGCGGCGCTTTTGCTGGCGGTACTGTTGCTGCTGCCGGCGGGCTGCGGCGTCCAGGACGGCGCAGCGGATACGCCGCCAGGCGGCGCCCAGCAGACGGAGGGGAAGGACCAGTACCAGACCGACCCCGTGCCCGATGGCAAGCCCGCGCCGGTGGAGCCGGACGACGCGGCGGTGGATACCGGCACCCAGCTGACGTGTACCATCTCCATCTCCTGCGCCACGATCCTGGATAACTGGGATAAGTGCGCCGACAGTAAGAAACCGCTGGTGCCTGATGACGGCGTGCTTTTGCCCGCCACGGAGGTTACCTTCTCCCAGGGCGAGAGTGTCTACGATGTCCTGCAGCGGGTGTGCCGCGAGAACAAGATCCACATGGAATCCAGCTTCACGCCGGTATACAACAGCGCGTATATCGAGGGCATCGGCAACCTCTATGAGTTCGATGTGGGCAGCGGGTCCGGCTGGATGTACGCCGTCAACGGCTGGTATCCCAACTACGGCTGCTCGCGGTACGTCTTACAGGACGGCGACACAGTGGAGTGGGTCTACACCTGTGATCTGGGGCAGGATGTGGGCGGCGGCTTCACCGGTTGAGGGCGGCGCAGGCTTCACGCTGATGGGGGACCTGCCATTAACATGGGGCGGCAGGGGAACAGAAAAGGCAGGAGGAGGACACCCCCCGATGGGCGTCCTCCTCCTGCACATATTTAGGAAGGTGGTAATCAGTAAATTCAGCGCTTGACGCGGGCGGAGCCGCCGTTCATCACGTCGTAGGCTTCCTCGGTGCCGATGATGACGTCGATGTAGGGCATCAGCTCCACCATGGCGGCCTGGGCAGCTTCCTTGCTCCACAGGGTGTGGCGGTAGTTCAGGTCGAAGGAAGTGGTGGCGCCGTTCTTCTTGGCGGCCTTCAGGGCGGCCAGAACCTCGGTGGCGGTATGCTCGCCCACCGCGGCCACACCGCCGGCGCCGCCGATGGCGCGGTTGATCTCCAGCAGGTGGGTATTCAAGTACAACGCCCGCCAGATGAAGAAGATGCGTCAGGAACTCCAGATCATCTTCCAGGACCCCTACGCCAGCCTGGACCCCCGTAAGTCCGTCATTGAGATCATCGCCGAGTACATGCTCATCAACAAGACGCTGCCCACAAAGAAGGAGATCTTCAACCACGCAGCGCACCTGATGGACGTGGTGGGCTTTGCCGCCCGCTGCGAACACTGCCACGAGCGCTGCCTCCAGGAGACCCCCGTGCTGAAGGAGGTCTCTCCCGGGCATCTGGTGGCCTGTCACCTGTGCGACAAGTGATCCCACGCATAAAAGCTGCTGTCTGCGACAAAAAAAGCATCCATCCGAAAGGATGGATGCTTTTTGCTGTATTCTGTGAGACGCGGCGTCAGATCTCCATGGTGATCTTGATCTTCTCGCCGCGGAACACCACCTTGCTGTACTCAAAGGTGCGGCCACTGGCATCCAGGATGCGATCCTGCAGCAGCAGCAGCGGCTGGCCGGGGAAGATGTTCAGCAGGGAGGCCTCCGTGGAGCTGGCTGCCACGGATTCCAGCGTCTCCACCGCCTTGGCACGGTTCAGGCCGTACACGCGGCTCAGCACGGTACACAGCTGCTCGCCGCTGAGGTCGTACTGGTCGATGCCGGGGCAGTAGGCGTGGGGGAGGTAGGAGATGTGGATGCTCAGGGGCTCGCCCTTCAGCATGCGCAGACGGCGCACCACATAGAAGTGGGGATCGTCCAGACCGGGGAAGTGCTCCATGATCTTCTGGTCCACAGTTTCCAGACCCATGGAGATCAGGCGGGTGGAGACCTCGTAGCCCATCTGCTCCAGCTGCTCGCGGATGCCGGCGTAGGTCAGGGAGTGAGCCACGATCTTGGGCTCAGCCACATAGGTGCCCTTGCCGGGAATGCGGAACAGCAGTCCCTCCTGCACCAGCTTGGTGATAACGTTGCGCACGGTGGTGCGGCTGACGCCGTAGATATGGCTCAGCTCGTTTTCGGAGGGGATCAGCCTGCCGGGCGCCCACTCTCCGGATTCCAGCTTCTGGAGGATAGATTCCTCAATTTGAATGTGCAGAGGTTTGGCATTGGCTTTGTCAAGAGTGAGCATCGCAGCACGGTCCATAGTGTTGTGTCCTCCAAAAGAATGATCGAGGCTCAATTTTTGAGCAAAATGACAAAACGGGAGAAATGAAAATGACGCAGCGGCAGCCGCGGCTGCCCTGCATCCGGCACCTTTGATGATATATATTATACATGCTCATACAACTAAACACAAGCAATTTGTGCAAAAATCATAGTTATAGAGCTTTGTATATACAAGTATAGCTATTTGCGCCCGCGGCCCTGTGCACGGGAGAACTGGTGATCCTGAGCCTCCACGACCAGCCGGAGTGGGGCCGTATCTACACCCATCCCAACGAGGAGTTCGATCTGGAGGCTGTCACCGACGAGGTGGTGGGTGTGGTCCGCAAGGGCCTGGAGGAGCACCCCGACATCGGCGCCGTGGTACTGGAGTGTACGGATCTGCCGCCCTACTCCGCCCGCATCCGCGACGAGCTGGACGTCCCCGTGTTCGACATCAACACCATGATCAGCTGCGTGGCCATGGCTCTGAACGAGTACAAGATGTTCTGAAGTATATGATCTAACCCCCTTCCTTATATGGGGCAGGACCGACAATCGCTGCATGGGCAGTGGTTGTCGGTCCTGCCCTTTTTGAGGGTCAGATATAATTCCGCCGCATTTCCGCTTATTGAAAAACAAGCGCATTTTGGTATTTTTAAGACAATTCTTCCGCAGGGAACTGCCGGCCGGTGTGGTCGATGGTGTAGGGCTGGGGCAGGATCAGCCGGGAGATGGGCACCACAGTGTAGCCATCGTTGATGAGGCAGGTGAGGATGGCGGGCAGCGCCTCCGGCGTGTGCAGCGCGGCGTTGTGGAACAGCACGATGCTGCCGGGCTGGACCTTGGAGGTCACACGCTTGCAGATGGTGTCCGCGTCGTAGTCCTTCCAATCCAGAGAGTCCACATCCCACTGGATGGGCTCCATACCCATAGCACGGATGGCGGCAATGACGTGGTCATCATACTCGCCGTAGGGGCAGCGGATCAGCGTGGGCGTCACACCGGTGACGGCACTGATGCGCTCATTGCTGGCGGTGATGTCCGCCGTGATCTGCTCTGCCGACAGGCTGTTGTAGTGGTCGTGGTGGTTGGAGTGACTCATCACCTCGTGCCCTGCATCATGCAGCGCCTTCACCGACTCAGGGTACTTTTCCGCCCAGTCGCCCACCACGAAGAATGTGGTTTTGACATGGTACTTCTCCAGAATGTTGATGAGGGTCTGGGTATCCTCGTTGCCCCACGGTGATGTAAAAGTGCGGCAGTTCACGGAGAACTGTCGCACTTCTTTATTGTGCTTTTATGATAGCATAAATGTGTCCTATCTGCAACAAAACTTGGTTCAAAAGGTGAACGCTTTTTGATAGCTGGTTATGGCAAAAAACATTGTAGGACAAGCAATTGCCGATATTTGTTTTGTGATTTTAGTCGGGAAACCAGAATGGATGTTTACCACATTTCTGCCAGCAGGAAATCCTGAAGATGCACGATCTTAATGCCGTTTTCAATCCCCGCATCCATGTCATTCAGGGAGACAACGTATTTGGGGTAGCGGTGATGTTTTCGGGAATGTCCATCTCGGTGTACCGCTTGCAGATGATACGATCCGCAGACACGCCCCGCCGCAGCAGCTCCTCCTCTTTTTTGCATTTTAATATAGAGCGCATATCGTTACCTCTCCAGTAGTGCTCGATAGAATTCCGGGAGCAGATAGTCGATCTCCATGCGGTTTCCCTCGTAGACGCGAATTTCCCGGATGGCGGCGGCGACTGTGGGGCGATCCAGCTCCGCCAGCTGCCCCGACGCCAGCAGTTCCTTTACCCACGGCAGACATAGCGGATCGTCCTGCGCTGTGCCGCGCAGCTTGTCCAGCTGGGCTTGCAGCGCCTGCTCCTGTGCGTCATAATCGGCGCGGTAGCGGAGGAAGTCCTCCTTGGAGATCAGCGCGTCCTGATAGTCCTCATAGGCGCTCTGGCGGCGGCGCTGAATGCGCTGTAAGGCCGCCTCCAGCTTTTGCGGCGGGTCGTCATTTGAGGAGAGGCGCTGCGCCGCGCCCTGCTGTGCCAACTGACGGAGGTTTTCCACGGCGGCCAAGAGCCGGTTCAAATCATCCAGCACCACCTTCGCCACCACATCGTGGGCGATATAGTGCTTGCTGCACACGGATGCGCCGTAGCGCTTATACGAGCCGCAGGTGTAGAAGGTTTTGCCGCCCCAGGTGGTCTTGACCATGGCTCGTCCACAGTCGCCGCACTTGAGAAAGCCCGCAAAGGGACTGACATTCTGTTGAAAATCCGGCGTGCGGGCGTTGGCGTTCAACAGAGCTTGTACCCGCTGCCACTGATCTTTTTCGATGATCGGCTGGTGTGTGTCGGATACCACCGTCCACTGGGAGCGATCCTTCCGCTTGGCTTTTCCGTGCATCTGCAGGCGGTCGTCCCGTCCCTGTTCCATATTCCCAATGTACATCTCGTTTTGCAAAATGCGGTGGATAGTGGCATACGTCCAGTAGGTGGTAGACTCCAGCCGGTGGTTGTTGCGGTATTTTTCACCGGTGAGCCGCTTGTACTCACTGGGGCAGGGAATACCCTCCTCGTTCAGCTGCTTGGCAATGCGGATCTTTCCCATTCCGTTTTCAAACAGGGTAAAGATGCGCCGCACCACCTCCGCCGCAGGCGGATCGATAACAAGACGGTTATGATCCTGCGGGTCCTTGCAGTACCCGTAGCTGGCAAAGGCCCCGATAAACTCGCCCCGCTGCTGTTTGGCGTGGAGGGAGCTTTTGACCTTTCGGGAGATGTCGCGTGCATACTGGGTGTTAAACAGATTCTTCAGCGGCATCATCATGTCGTAGGCGCCGCGGACACTGTCGATGTTGTCCGTGACGGCGATAAACCGCACACCGTGCTCCGGCAGCCAGCGTTCCAGATAGCGGCCTGTTTCGATGTAGTCACGCCCAAAGCGGGACAGATCCTTTACCAGCACACAGCGGATGCGCCCGCTCTCCATGTCCCGCAGCATCCGCTGAAAGGCGGGGCGCTGGAAATTCGTGCCGGTATAGCCATCGTCGGCATAGCATTCCGCCGTTACCAACTCAGAATGATTTTCGATATACGATTCCAGCAGCTTCCGCTGGTTGCCGATGGAATCGCTCTCCATGCGGTCTCCGTCCTCCCGGGAAAGGCGACAGTACAGTGCGGTAGGCAGTGGCGGCTTCTCCATAAGCTCCCTCCTTTCCGTGGACTGCCCGCAGACTTTATGCCGCCTGTGTGTGGGCGCGGATCAATTCCACCACCAGCGCCTCTGCCGTCTGTTGGCCGAGAAAATTGCGAGTGACGGTGATTGCCGGAGTGGGTGCTTGCTGAACGGTTGGCATAAACAGACCTCCTCTTTGAGAATAGTCCATCGTATGCGCGCTACGGAAACCGTATGTTTGTCGGTTGGACATTAGGACTGCCTCCTATTCAAAATTGATAGGAAAACAAAACACCGTGCAGGATGTAAAATATCCTACACGGTGTCAAAATCATGATGACAAATCAAACGGATTCACAGGCTATTGTACCGTCGATGTCTGCGATCTGTATCATGGACGCAATCTGCGGGGCGACCCTGTGAATCGTATTCGTGCAAATCAGGAGGAAATCTGCTCCGGCAGCCTCAATGCGCTTGGCAGCGTAACATACCCAGGCGAGCCGCTTGCAACCGCACAAGCGTCGGCAGACGCGGCCTTACAGCCGGAAGCACTTTTTCAGCGCCGTATACTCACCCAGCACCAGCAGCGTCAGGCCGCTGTCCAGCACGGTTTCCGGCGAGGTGGTCACATCGGTTTTGCCGTTCTGCTTCACGCCGAGGATGTTGACGCCATACTTTCGGCGGATGTCCAGATCACCGATGCTGTGACCCTGCCAGCTGTCCGGGACGGCGACCTCGATAATGGCGTGCTTCTCGTCCAACTCTATGTAATCGAAGATGTGGTTGGCGGTGTACCGGATGGCCGCCCACTTCGCCAGCTGCTTTTCCGGGTATGTCACCGCGTCCGCGCCGTTGCGCAGCAGAAATTTTGCCTGCACGTCACGCTCCGCGCGGGACACCACATATTTCGCCCCCAGCTCCTTGAGCAGGGACGTCGTTTCCAGCGAGTTCTGGAAGTCTCCGCTGATGGTAACGTAGCAGACATCATAGTTTCCAACGCCCAGCGAGCGCAGAAAATCCACGCGGGTGCTGTCACCGATCTGTGCGTTGGTGACAAAGGGCATACACTCGTTGACGCGCTCCTCGTCCCGGTCCACCGCCATTACCTGATGCCCCAGCTCGCTCAGCTGCATGGCAAGGTGCCGCCCGAAGCGGCCAAGTCCGATCAATAATACGTTTTTCATCGTGCGCTCCTTTCAGCCTACGGTGATCATTTCCTTCGGGTACCGGGCATAGGTCAGATCATGCCCGGAGAATGCGGCGTAGATCAGGGTCAGTCCCCCGACACGCCCGAAGAACATCAGCAGAATGAGAATGCCCTGCGACAGCGTACCCAACTGCGGCGTCAGCCCCAGTGTCAGCCCTACCGTCCCGGCAGCGGATGCCGTTTCATAGAGACAGGCACCCAGCGGCAGTCCCTCCGCCGCACTGATGACCGCCGCGCCCGCGAAGGTCAGTCCCAGATACAGCAGCAGGATGGCGGCGGCGTTCCGCACAGCGGAGGGCTCCAGTCTGCGCTTGAAAAGCTGCGGATCCTCCCGCCTGCGGAAAGCGGCGACCGCGTTGGCGGCCAGCACAGCCAGCGTCGTTACCTTTATGCCGCCCGCCGTGGAGCCGGGCGCACCTCCGGTCAGCATCAGCAAAATCGTGACCGCCTGTGAGGTGTCGCTCATTTTCGTCAGGTCAGCGGTGTTGTAGCCCGCCGTTCGCGGCGTGACCGCCTGAAAGAGCGACGCCAGAACGCGCTGTCCCGCGGGAAGCTCTGCAAAGTCTGTCAGGAAGAAGAGCACTGCCGGAAGCGTGATCAGGATGACGGTTGCGCTCAGAATGACCTTGCTCTGCATCCGGTACCGCCGCAGGTGCAGCCGGTGGGTGCAGACATCGTCCCATGTCAGAAAACCGATACCGCCCACGACGATCAGCAGCATAATGACGATATTGACCAGCGGGTCGGCCATGTACGCCGTCAGGGAAGGGTAGAGGGCATCCGCCCGCCCCAGAATATCGAACCCCGCGTTACAGAAGGCGGAAACGGAGTGAAACACCGCCATCCACACGCCCCGCAGTCCGTAGTCCCGGCAGAACGCCGGCAGCAGCGCAAGAGCGCCGACCAATTCCACAAGGAACGTTCCTTTGAGAATAAACCGCGTCAGGCGCACGATGCCGCCCACCACCGGAGCGGAAATGGCATCCTGCATGGCACTGCGCTCCTTCAGCGAGATATTCTTGCCGGAGAGCATCAAGAACGTTACAGCCGCCGTGATGACGCCTAAGCCGCCGATCTGGATCAGCAGCAGGATGACGGACTGTCCGAACGCTGACCAGTAGCTGCCGGTGTCCTGCACCACTAGGCCCGTTACGCAGACGGCGGAGGTGGAGGTAAACAACGCCTCGTGAAACGGCGTCCACACCCGCCCTGCCGCCGAGATGGGCAGCATCAGTACCAGCGCACCCAGCAGGATCACACCGGCAAAGCCGAGGATCATGATCTGGAAGGATGTCAGATGGCGTTTCAGATGGAAACCGGTTTCTGTCACAGGACTCACCTCCTAAAATCGACTGCGTTCCCAATTGCGCGTACAGTATAGCACGGTTTTCGCGTTTCGGCTATGCAGATTTTGTTAAATTTTCGGCTCAAAACGACGGGAGCGACTGTGAACCTTTCTTTAATTTTTACAGAAATCATTGCAATTTCTTTACATTTACAGTATGATATGCCCCGCGCCAATATTTTGACAGATTTCGCAGGCCTTCCCCTGAGGGAGACCTGCGGCAGGAGACATATATGCTGAAGACAAGACCCAATGAGATAGCGAATCAACCCCAGGCACCCCATGAGACATCTACTGCGGTGCGAGCCCCGCGCCGCGGCCTGTGGCAGGAATGGCTCCGCAGCCTGCTGCTGTTCTGCGGCGCCAGCGTCTATGTGGAGCTGTGCCTGCACCTGTGCGTCTATCGCTCGCTGGACAGGCGGGCGGTCTATCTGGTGCTGTTCGGACTGCTGGGTGGAACGGTCTGCACGCTGCTGACCACGCACCTGCCCAAGATCGCCCGACAGATCGTGGGCGTGCTTCTGGTCGCCGTGCAGGTGCTGTTTGCCGAGGTGCAGCTGATGTACCACGCCATTTTCGGCAACTTCATGCCCATCAGTCAGGTGAGCATGGGCGGGAACGTCATCACCAATTTCGACTCGCAGATCCTGTATAGCATCGGCAAGAACATCGCGCCCATCCTTCTGCTGCTGGTACCGCTGATCGTGACGATCCTCTGCCTTGCTCTGCGCAAGATACGGGTGCTGACTGTGCGGCTCAAGTGGAGGCAGGCGCTGGCGACGCTGGGTATCCTGCTGACGCTGCTGCTGGCTACGATGGGCATTATGTACGCTGGGCGGGGCAAATCGTTCTCCGTCTACAAAACCTTCACCAATGTGAACACCTCTACCGACAGCAGCTATAAGAGCGTGGGCATGCTGGCCACCACCGTGCAGGAGCTTCGCTACATGGTCTTTGGCAGCAGCGGCAGCGTCATCATCACGCCGTCCTCGCTGGGTACAGACACCAGACGGCTCTACAGCAGCAATTCCTACAATGTGATCGAGCGCATCGACTTTGCAAAGCTGGCGGAGTCCACGGATGATGCCATGCGCAAAACCACGGACGAATACTTGGCGCAGGTGGTCCCCACCCGGAAGAACAACTACACCGGGCTTTTGCAGGACTACAACCTGATCACCATCTGTGCCGAGAGCTTCTGCCCCTGGTTCATCAGCGAGGAGCTGACGCCCACCCTGTACAAGCTGTCCCACACGGGCATTATCTTCGATAATTACTACGGCACGTTCCAATCCGTCACCACCAACGGCGAGTACACCATGTGCATGGGACTGTATCCCGATATGTCCCGCACCAAGACGGATTCCAGCTTCAACGTGGCGGGCACCAACTATCTGCCCTTCTGCCTGGGTAACGCCCTGAAGGAAAAGGGCTACCAGACCTGGGGCTATCACGACTATATCGGCGATTTCTACAACCGGAACATCACCCACGCCAACATGGGCTATACCTTCAAGGCGGCGGACTCCGGGCTGGATATAAAGATCGACTGGCCCTCCTCCGATCTGGAGATGATGGAGGCCTCCGTGGACGACTACCTCAGCAGCAGGGAACCCTTCCACGCCTATTACATGACCTTCAGCGGCCACTATCAGTACAACTGGGACAACGCCATGAGCGCCAAGAACCACGACGCGGTGAAGGATCTGCCCTATTCCGAGCCGGTGAAGGCGTATATCGCCTGCAATCTGGAGCTGGAAAACGCGCTGACCTACCTGATGGATCGGCTGGAGCAGGCGGGCGTGGCTGATAAGACCTGCATCGTACTGACCAATGACCACTATCCCTACGGCCTGACGGAGGATGAGTACAACGAGCTGGCAGGGCGGGAGATGGATCTTACCTTTGAGAAGTACCGCAACAGCTTCATCTGCTATGTGCCCGGCCTGTCCGAGAACATCGTGGTGGACGAGTACTGCTCCACGGCGGACATCCTGCCCACGCTGCTGAACCTGTTCGGCGTGGACTACGACTCCCGGCTGCTGGCGGGCACCGACGCGCTGTCCAACGGCGTACACATAGCGGTGCTGTCGGACAAGTCCTTCCTGACGAAATCCTTCCGCTATGATGCCAGTACGGAGGCGGTGATCCCCGCTGACGAGAGCATCGTCATCTCTGACGAACAGCTGGAGGCCTACCGGCTGTATGTGGACAATAAGTTCCAGATGTCCAGCAACATCGTCAACAGTGACTACTACGCCCATGTTTTCGGCAAGGCGTCCAGCGGCGGCACGCTGGAGGATACGGTGGTGTTTACGGACATCACGGGCATTTTCAACCAGGCCAGCGTCCTCTATATGTACCGCAACGGGTATATCGACCCGGAAACGCCGGACACCTTTGGCGGGAAGGCCACGGCAAAGGTGGGCGAATTCGTGGATGTGCTGTACCGCATCTCCCAGCGGCCGGAGACGGACAACACCGCCTTGCCGCCTGATTATGAAACCGAGGAATTCAACGGCTCCGCCTGCCCCTACTACGACGCCGTGTGCTGGGCGTATCAAGCGGGGCTGCTCCGTCAGGGCGATCTGCATACGGCCTATGACGACGACATGGATTATCAGACGGCCTGTCTGCTGATCTATCGCTACGCCGCCATGTCCGGCATTGACACCCGTGTAGATCAGGAGCTGGCGCGGCAGACCATGCGGGAAGAACCCCGGCTCAGCGGTGAGGTCGTCAAGGCTATGCTCTGGTGCGACCAGACGGACATCACCACCCGCGACAGCGAGCTGGGTGAGCTGCTGGCAGCCTATGACACCCACATCAACCGGTATCAGATGACCTCGTTCCTGTTCTATCTGTGTACCTATGAGCTGAATTCGAGAAACGAAGCATAATATAATGCAAGAGGTGCATGAAGGGCATTTCCCTTCACGCACCTCTTTTCGTATATTCGGTGCGCCTGAAAGGTACCTCAGGATTGCGCACTTTTGCATCACCCCACGCGGCGTCGAAGCTGATGGCGCACACCTTCTGGTTCCGCTCCACCGAGTAGATAGGCAGCTGGCGGGAGCTGGCCGCCGTGCTGACGGAGGCAGGGTAATTCACCACGTAGAAGATGACCGCCGCCATAGCCAGCGCGGCGCCGCCTACCATGTACCACCGCCGCAGCAGGAAGATCCGCACCCGTTTCTCTTTCATACGATCCCCATCCTTTCTGGTGTCCAGCCTATGCGTATCCAAAGGGAAAAATGCCCGACAGCGAACCGCTGCTTCTCCGATCCTGTAAATAGAAAGAGGGACGCCGGATCATTCAGTGTTCCTCTTTCTATGATTAAGCAAAAGAAAACCTGGAGTTACAACAGGAAGTCAGCGCTTTTCCACATCATAGAGCAAAGAGTAACTGGCTGTGGTGTGGTCAATGGCGGAGATCCCGGTCAGCTTGCAATTGACAAAGTCCTTGAGAGACAGGAACGCCTTGATTTTTCCGTAAAGCTCCGGCTCTTCCCGCTGTGACCGGCAGATCTTGAAGGCCAACTGTTCCGGGGCCACCCTGCGCCGGCATTCTGAGCCTGCTGCTGCCGATCGTTTCTGCGACCCGTAAGAGCCGCAAGCCCGTTGCCGCGAATGTTGAGCCTGAGGACCCCTCTGTTGAATAATCTGACAGTTCCTTCTTCAATAAGCTCGGACATGTTCCCAAGGGGGTGTCTGTGCTGCAGATCAGAAAGTTCTACTACCCCTACTATCTGGAGGCCGCTGAAGCGAAGCTTCTGCGGGCGGCGGGCCTGCCCACCCGCAGGGTGGTCTATACGGTGGCCATGGAGGGCGGCTTCGGCACCGTGCAGCAGATGAAGGGGCGTCCGGCGACCTCTTATGAGGAGGTGGATCCCTCCGCAGTGGTCGTGTGCAAGATCGACAAGGCGGGCGCCGATGCCAACGTAGCGAAATTCATCAAACAAGGACGCCGCGAATGACCGGATCGATCCGGCCCTCTTTTTCCCCGAGAATTCTCCGGCGGCAGATGAGCTGTAAGGCTGCAAAACCGGCCGATGCCGATCGGCCGGAGCGTGCGCCCATTTTCCGTAATAGGATAAAAAGATAACAGAAGACAAAGAAAGCTGCAAAATCACCGGCAAGGTGATTTTGCAGCTTTTTTCTGATGTGCGTTCAATGAAGACAAGCGTATCCCGCAGGCCTTTATCGCCCCGTCCCGCTCTCGGCCGCGGCACCCGTGCCGCGCTCTTTTTCGTAATTCAGAAGCTGTACGGCCTCACACGCGGATGTCTCCATCGGCGCCCTGCGCCTGACGCAGCAGCGGCGCACAGGCATCCAGAAACTGCCGCACCTGCTGGGGGCAGCGTCCGATGTAGCGCTGCGGCTCCATCAGCTGCTCCAGTTCCCCGCGGCTCAGGCCGAAGGCAGGATCCCCCGCCAGACGGTCCAGCAGATCGCAGGGCAGGCCCTCCTTCATGCGGGCCGTGGTGGCCATGGAGTGCCGCCGGATGATCTCGTGCAGCTGCTGGCGGTCGCCGCCGCGCTTTACAGCCTCCATCATCAGGTCCTCCGTGGCCAGAAACGGCAGGTACTCCCGCAGGGTGCGGTCCACGATGGCCTCGTTGACGTGCAGACCCGCCGTTACGTTCTGGCACAGGCGCAGTACCGCGTCGGCGCACAGGAAGCCCTCCGGCAGCGCGATACGGCGGTTGGCGGAATCGTCCAGCGTCCGCTCCATCCACTGCACGCTGGCGGTCATGGGCGCGTTCATGGCATCGGCCATCAGATAGCGGCTCAGGGAACATATGCGCTCACAGCGCATGGGATTGCGCTTATACGCCATGGCCGACGAGCCGATCTGGTCCGCTTCAAAGGGCTCCTCCAGCTGGCGGTCGTGCTGCAGCAGGCGGATGTCATTGGCCATGCGGTAGGCGCTCTGGGCGATACCGCTGAGACAGGAGAGGATGCGGCTGTCTACCTTGCGGGGATAGGTCTGGCCGCACACCGGAAAGCACTCTTTGAAGCCGAAGCTGGCGGCCAGACGGCGGTTCATCTCATCGATCTTGGCCTCGCCGCCGTCAAACAGGTCCATAAAGCTGGCCTCGGTGCCCGTGGTGCCGCGGCAGCCCAGGAATTTCAGCGTGGACAGCACGTGGTCCAGCTCCTCCACGTCCGCCAGCAGGTCCTGCATCCACAGCGTGGCCCGCTTGCCCACGGTGACGGGCTGCGCCGGCTGATAGTGGGTGTAGCCCAATGTCGGCGTGGCGGCGTATTTTTCCGCAAAGGCCGCCAGATTTGCCAGCACCGCCAGCAGCTGTCTCCGCAGATAGACCAGTCCGTCCCGGTACAGGATCAGGTCGGCGTTATCCGTGACGTAGCAGCTGGTGGCGCCCAGATGGATGATGCCCGCCGCCGATGGGGCCGCCTTGCCGTAGGCGTACACGTGGGCCATCACGTCGTGGCGCACTTCCCGCTCCCGCTGAGCGGCGATATCGTAGTCGATGTCGGTGATGTGGGCCTCCAGCTCTGCGGCCTGCGCCTCTGTGATGGGGAGCCCCAGCTCGTGCTGCACGCGGGCCAGCGCCGCCCACAGCCGCCGCCAGGTCTGGTAGCGGCTGTCGTCCGAGAACAGCCGCAGCATATAGTCCGAGGCGTAGCGGGACGCCAGAGGGGACTGGTAGGTGTCATGGGGCATGGTATCCCTCCTTATTTTATCTGACGATCAGGCTCTCCCGCTCGGCGCCCACGGAGACGTAGCCGATATGGCAGCCGATGGCCTGCTCCACATATTCCACATAATCCCGGGCCGCCGCAGGCATGTCCTCCCAGGTCCGCACACCGGAGATGTCGCAGCACCAGCCGGGGCGGTACTCCATCACGGGCTTGGCCTTCGCCAGCACAGAGGGGAAGGGGAACTCACGGGTGATCTCCCCGTCGATCTCATAGGCGGCGCAGACGGGGATCTCCTTCATATAGCTGAGGATGTCCAGCTTGGTCAGAGCGATGTTGGTGGCGCCCTGCACCTCCACGCCGTAGCGGGTGGCTACCAAATCGATGGGGCCCACGCGGCGGGGGCGTCCGGTCTTGGCACCGAACTCCGCGCCGGCCTGACGCAGCTCATCTGCCTCGGGGCCGAACCACTCGCAGGTGAACGGGCCCTCACCCACGCAGGAGGAGTAGGCTTTCACCACACCTACCACCTCATCGATTTTGGCGGTAGGCAGCCCCGCGCCAATGGGGCCGTAAGCGGCGATGGTGTTGGAGGACGTGGTATAGGGGTAGATGCCGTAGTCCAGGTCACGCAGCGCACCCAGCTGGCCCTCAAACAGGATGGACTTGCCCTCCGCCTGGGCCTGCCGCAGATAGCGGCCTGTGTCCGTCACATAGGGACGCACCTGCTGGGCGTAGGTGTCCAGCCAGGCGGTCATCTCCTCCATGGTATAGCCCTTGGCGCCGTAGACCTTCTGCAGGATCAGGTTCTTCCATTCCAGCAGATCCTGAAGGTGGGCCTTCAGGTGCTCCGGATACAGCAGCTCACCGGCCTGAATGGTCTTTTTCTGGTATTTATCAGAGTAGAACGGCGCGATACCCTGCTTGGTGGAGCCGTATTGCTTGTCCTTCAGCCGCGCCTCCTCCAGCGCGTCCAGCTCCCGATGCCACGGTAGCAGCAGCGACGCACGGTGGCTGACCAGCAGGTTTTCCGGCGAGATGCCGACGCCCGCCGCGCGGATGGACTCCATCTCCGACACCAGATTCTCACAGTCCAGCGCCACGCCGTTGCCCAGAATGTTCATCACACCGGCGCGGAAGATGCCGGAGGGCAGCAGGTGCAGGGCAAATTTGCCCATATCGTTGATGACGGTGTGTCCGGCGTTGCCGCCTCCCTGATACCGCACCACCACATCGTACTGTCCCGTCAGGTAGTCCACCATCCGGCCTTTTCCTTCGTCACCCCAGTTAATGCCTACGATCGCACAATTTGCCATGTCTGTATACCCTCCTGTTCTGCGTGTTTTCGTGTGTTTTTCGATACGTTTTTTCAAACGACAGTCCATTATACACGCCGCGGCAGGGTAAGGGAAGTATGGATTTTATATGTGATGTATAAGCGCAGGTGATGAAAGCCGCTGCCTGCCCCTGCTCCTGAAAAGCGGCGGGGCGGGGAATGTGCAGGCATGCCAGATATTTTCCGCGGATATATATGCAATTTGTGCACAGTTACAAAAGCATTAAAATAGCGGATTTGCTCTTTACAAATTTGAAGAAGGGTGTATAATCATCCACATAAATTTGAATATAAAGAATATTTATTCTCCAAGTATACAAAGGCGGTGAGCGGGTATGGGAGAGAATATCATCGAGATCGCGGGCCTGCGCAAGAGCTTTGACCACGTGGAGGTGGTCAAGGGCGTGGACGTGCAGGTTCATCAGGGGGAGTTCCTGACGCTGCTGGGGCCCTCCGGCTGCGGTAAGACCACCACACTGCGGATGATCGCGGGGTTTGAGGAGGCAGACAGCGGACACATCACCATCGACGGACAGGATGTCACCGCGCTGCCGCCCTACAAGCGGGCAGTCAACACGGTGTTTCAGAGCTACGCGCTGTTCCCGCTGATGAATGTCTATGACAACGTGGCCTACGGACTGACAGTGAAGCGGCTGCCCAAGGCGGAGATACGGGAAAAGGTGACGCAGGCGCTGCGCACCGTGCAGCTGGAGGGCTTCGAAAAGCGGCGGGTCAGCCAGATGTCGGGCGGCCAGTGCCAGCGCGTGGCCATTGCCCGAGCGCTGGTGAACGGGCCGAAGGTGCTGCTGCTGGACGAGCCGCTGGGGGCGCTGGATCTGAAGCTGCGCAAGCAGATGCAGCTGGAGCTGAAGCGGCTGCAGAAGCAGCTGGGCATCACCTTTATTTATGTGACCCACGATCAGGAGGAGGCCATGACCATGTCCGACCGCATCGCTGTCATGTGCGCCGGCGAGATCCAGCAGATCGGCACGCCCTCCGAGATCTACAACGCACCGGCCACCCGCTTCGTGGCGGATTTCATCGGCGAATCCAACATCCTGCCGGCCACCGCCGCGGAGGTCCGGGGCGATACCTGCGTCTACACCACGCCTATGGGGCAGGTGCTGGGCGCGGCGGCTCACGTGTCGGAGGGGGAGACGGTGTACCTCTGCGTCCGGCCGGAGGCTGTCTGTGTGTCTGCGGAGCCGGTATCCGGCTTCGGCATACAGATCACGGTGACGGACAACATCTGCACCGGCAATCTCATCAAGTCCATCGGCGTGGATGCGGACGGCCATGAGCTGCGCTTCTCCCGCCTGGCGGGCGCGGACGGCTTCTCCTGCGGAGAGACGCTGTACCCCTACTGGGACAGCGCCGCCTGCACGGTCATGCGGAAGTAGGCGGCGTCATGAAGAAAAAAGAAAAGAGACTGGCCGTGCTGGCCAGCGTAGGGCCCTACGCCGCAGAGACGCTGCTTCTGGTGGTGCTTCCGCTGCTGTATGTGTGCCTGATGAGCATCATGACGCGGCCGTCCTATGGCGGCGTGGAGTTCACGGTATCCTTCAATGGATACAGGGCCCTGTTTGAAAAGGCGTATCTGGTGGCTATCTGGAACAGTGTGCGGATGTCGCTGGTGTCCACGGTCATTATCCTGCTGGTGTCCTACCCCATGGCCTACATGCTGTCGCGGTGCAGCCGCCGCGTGGCATCCAACCTCATCATCCTGATGATGATCCCGTACTTTACCAACAGCCTGATCCGGCTGTACAGCTACATCACTCTGTTCAACACGAAGGGCATCCTCACCGGTATTCTGGACAGACTGGGGATGACGTGGAGCGCCGATTTTCTGTACAGCGAAAGCGCCGTGGTGCTGGGGCTGGTGTACGTCTGCATCCCCTATGCGGTGCTGCCCATGTACTCGTCCATCGAGCGGCTGGACAAGGCGCTGCTGGAGGCGTCCTATGATCTGGGGGCGGGGCGTGTCAAAACGTTTTTCAGGATCACGCTGCCCATGACCATGCCCGGTGTGTACGCCGCGGCCATCATCTCCTTTGTGCCGTCCATCGGCAACTACTTCGTGGCGGACGTGCTGGGCGGCAGCAAGACGCTGCTGATCGGAAACCTCATCAAGGATCAGTTCATGTCCTCCCGCAACTGGCCGCTGGGCAGCGCACTGTCGATGTTCCTGATCGCGGGCACCATGATCCTGGTATATCTGTACGCCCGCGTCAGCAGGGCCGACGTGATGGAGGGGGGCCTATGAACCGCGTGAAAAAGAAAAGCATCGGCGATAAGCTGGGCGTGATATACGCGGTGCTGCTGTTCGCCTTTATCTACATCCCCACCGTGATCATGGTGGTGTATTCCTTCAACCAGCAGCCCAGCAATAAGTGGTGGACGGGCTTCACCACCGAGTGGTACGGCAAGCTGTTCCGGGACGCGCAGCTGTGGCAGTCTTTCGGTCTTTCGCTGAAGATCTCGCTGCTGTCCACGCTGATCGTGGTGATCATCGGCACGCTGGGCGCCATGGGCCTGACACGCTACCGGTTCTTCGGACGGAACGCCCTGACCTATTCGGTGTACCTGCCCATGATCGTCCCGGGTGTGGTGTTCGCGGTGCCTCTGATGGCGCTGCTGGTGCTCATGGGCCTGAAAAAGGGCTTCTGGGCCGTGGTGCTGGGAAACGTGATTTTGATGCTGCCCTATATGATCCTGACGGTGCGGACCCGCTTTCTGGGACTGGACCGCTCGGTGGAGGAGGCCAGCATGGATCTGGGCGCCAGCGGAGTAGAGACGTTCTTCCGCATCACGCTGCCGTCTATCGCCCCGGGCATCTTCACCGGCGCACTGCTGAGCTTTGCGCTGACGCTGGATGACGTGGTCATGGCGGACTTCCTGGCCGGACCCAACTGCCTCACGTTCCCCATGAAGATCTACAACTCCATCCGCAAGGGCGTTTCACCGGAGATCAACGCTCTGGAGACGATCATATCCGGCCTGATTTTTCTGGGAGTTGCCGTCTATCTGCTGCTGAAGGGCAGGCAGGACCGCGCTGCCGCAAAAATAGAACCATTCCATCAAACACAAACAGAGAATTAGGAGAAAGGAGCTCACAAACATGAAGAAGAAACTTTTGGCCGCGCTGCTGGCCTTGGGAGTGCTGGCCTCCCTCACCGCCTGCGGCGGGAAGCAGAAGACCCAGCAGGATGCCGCCGCCGACGGCGACACCGGCTACGCCGATTCCATCAACATTCTGGTCTACCCCGACTATGTGTCCGAGGATGTGCTGGCCGCCTTTGAACAGGAGTACGGCATTCAGGTGAACATCACCTACCTGTCCTATGAGGAGGACAACATCACCCGCGTGGAGACCGGCGACGACTTCGACATCATCAATCCCTGCCAGGAAACGGTACACCAGATGCTGCAGGAAAACCTGCTGCAGAAGATCGACAAGAGCAAGATCCCCAATCTGGCCAACCTGTACGATGAATTCAACACCTATGACTACCCCGGCGAGGAGGATTACAGCGTTCCCTACATGTGCGGCTCCATGTCCATCATCGTGAACAAGGATACCTGCCCCATCGAGATCACCAAGTGGTCTGATCTGGCGGACCCCGCCCTGAAGGGGCAGATCGTCTCCACAGACATCGACCGCCGGTTCGTGGCCACCACTCTGGCGGAGAACGGCTTTGACCCCAACAGCGAGAACCAGGCGGATCTGGACGCCGTGTTCGATTGGCTGTGCCAGTTCAACAGCAACGTGAAGGTCTATGACAACGGCGCGCCCCGTACCTCTCTGGAAAACGGCGACTGCAGCGTGGCCTTCACCTATACCACCGACTATGTGCTGGTCAAGCAGGAGGACCCCGATGGCAATTATGAGCTGATCACCCTGCCCGATGGCTGGTACTCCAGAGGCGAGTGGATGCTGGCCATTCCGGCCTCCAGCACCAAGGCCGAGGAGGCTGAGCTGCTCATCAACTATATCCACGACGCCAAGAACTACGCCGACAATGTCATGAAGTACCCCGGTGTGCCGGTGAACGAGGCCTGCATCGACTACCTGACCGACGAGTACAAGGAGCTGTTCAAGGCGTTTGACATCCCCGAGAGCGCGAATTTCTTCACACTGTCCTCTCTGTCCTCCGAGAGCCTGGAGATGTACGACCTGTTCATCTCCAACGTGATGGCCAGCTCCAACGGCTGATAGGAGTGCTGCATCATGAAAAAGATCAGGATCACCGTCATGCGCATGGCGTCCTATCCGGACCTGTCCGCCGCGTATGAAAACCCGCTGGAGCATGCCTGCGATATGCAGCTGGGGCAGGTGTTCATCGCGGACGGCTGGCGCCAGCCGGAGGGGATGTGCGACAGCGCCTGGTCCAGCATCTCGCCCTTCGTGATGACGCTGGCCTACGGCGGGAGCGATATCTATAAGGGGTGGATGAAGAACAAGAAAAGCGCCATGGTGTCCTGCAACGACGGGTTCCGTCCCGTGAGCTTCTACATCGAGGCGCTGGAGGAAGAGGCCTCCGACTGGTTCTGACGCGGGACGTCTCCGCCTGCAAAACAAAAAAGGCCCCCCTGCTTTCCCTGTCAGCGAAAGCAGGGGGGCCATTGCGCTGTCATTGCCCCATACGGCCCGCCTGCATCGCACAGAGCCGGCGGCGGGAGGGGAGAAATTTTTGCGTAGATGGGAAAAGTGCGGATGTCCTCTTGACGGGGAGAAAAAAATAGCATACAATTCACCTATATTTCAGCAGGAGGTGTGCTGCCATGGCTCGCTGCGCGATGCGTTCCGGTAATGCCGTGGTGAAGTGCGCCCATTCTGCCCCTGCGCAGACTGATTTCGGCTTTACGTGCAGCGTGCCCTTTGGCGCGCTGCACTTTTTTGGCTTTTTCGCCTTTACCGGCAAGGAAGTGCCTCTGGGAGCCTGTGTCTGAACGTGCGGTGGAAAACCGGCATATTCGCGTCTTGAACGGCCTTCCAGACAGGAGGACCGATTTTTTTGTGCTAGGAAAGGTTGTACAACAATGAGTGAGCTGGATCAGATCAGAGAGAATATCAACAGCATTGACGAGCAAATGGCGCAGCTGTTCCAGAAGCGCATGGAGATGAGCGCCCGGGTGGCGGATTTCAAGAAGGAGCGGGGACTGTCCATTCGGGACGCCGAACGGGAGCGGGAGCTGATCGACCGCAACCGCAGGAGCATCCGGGATCCGGCGGTGGCCGCGTACTACGTGCAGTTCCTGCGGGGCATCCTGGACCTGTCCTGCGCCTACCAGAGCAAGCTGCTCAACGGTATGAAGGTGGCGTACAGCGGCGTGAAGGGGGCCTACGGCTATCTGGCGGCGCGGCGCATGTTTCCGGAGGCGCAGTTCGTCGCCTACCCCGACTTTGCCGCGGCCCACAGGGCGGTGGAGCTGGGAGAGGCGGACAGCGTGGTGCTGCCGCTGGAGAACAGCTGCGCCGGTGAGGTAGGCGCCGTGATGGACCTGCTGTTCTCCGGCGAGCTGTATATCAACCAGGTGCTGGACATGGAGATCGACCACAGCCTGCTGGGCGTGGAGGGGGCTGCGGCGGACACGGTCAGGACCGTGGTCAGCCATCCCCAGGCGCTGCGGCAGTGCGATGACTACATTCGGAGCCACGGCTATGCGGCGGAGCCCTACTCCAACACAGCGGCGGCCGCGGAATATGTGCGCCGGGCCAATGACCCCGCACTGGCGGCCATCGCCTCCGAGGACGCGGCGGAGGTGTTCGGCCTGCGGGTGCTGGAGCGGGGCGTCAACACCATGCGGACCAATACCACCCGCTTTGCCGCGCTGTCCCGTACCCAGAACCAGCCGGAGACCACCAAAAAGCGGGAGGACGAGAACTTTGTGCTGGTGTTCACCGTGCAGAACGACGCCGGCTCGCTGGCGCAGACGCTGAACATCATCGGCGCCCACGGCTACAACATGCGTACCCTGCGGAGCCGCCCCATGAAGGGGCTTTCGTGGAAGTACTTCTTCTACGTGGAGGCCGAGGGCTGCATCAACAACACCAATGGCCGCGAGATGCTGCAGGAGCTGTCCGCCACCTGCGCCAAGCTCCGGCTGGTGGGCGCGTACTACGCCAACAACATCTAAGGAGAGAAGCCATGGTCATTTCCGTTTCACTGGGAGCGCAGAGCTATCCCATCCTGCTGGAGGCAGGCGCACTGGCCCGGGCGGGGCAGCACTTGTCTCTGGCGCGGCGGGTGCTGGTGGTGACTGACAGCGGCGTGCCGCAGGAGTACGCCCGGACGGTGGCGTGCGCGTGCCGTCAGGCCCGCATCTGCACGCTCCCCGCCGGAGAGAGCAGCAAAAATATGGACAATTACCAGCGCCTCCTGCGGGAGATGCTGGCCCTGGGCATGGATCGCGGCGACTGCGTGGCCGCCGTGGGCGGCGGCATGGCGGGGGATCTGGCGGGCTTCGCCGCTGCCACCTACATGCGGGGCGTGGATTTCTACAATGTGCCCACCACGCTGCTGGCCCAGGTGGACTCCTCCGTCGGCGGCAAGACCGCCATCGACATGGACGGCGTGAAGAACATCGTGGGTGCGTTCCACCAGCCCCGTGCCGTGCTGATCGACACGGACACCCTCCGTTCGCTGCCGCCGCGGCAGATGGCCGCGGGACTGGCCGAGAGTGTGAAGATGGCCGTGACCTGCGATGCGGCGCTGCTGGCGCTGATCGAGAACAGCGCCGACCTGACGGCAGACCTGCCGGAGATCATCGCACGCTCTCTGGCCATCAAGGCGCGGGTGGTGGAGCAGGACCCCACGGAGCAGGGGCTGCGCCGCGTGCTGAATTTCGGGCACACCATCGGCCACGCCATTGAAAGCTGTGCGGGAGGGGAGCTCCTCCATGGCGAGTGCGTGGCGCTGGGTATGCTGCCCATGTGTGCGCCGGCGCTGCGGCATCGGCTGGCGGGCATCCTGCGGAAGTGCGGCCTGCCCACGACCTGCGGCTTTACGGCCCGGCAGCTGCTGCCATACCTGCGGCACGACAAAAAGGCCGCCTCCGGCGAGATCTGCATCGTGCTGGCGGACGAGGCGGGCGCATTCCGCATGGAAAAAGAGACGCCGGAGGAGATACTCCGGCGCTGGGAGGGAGCAGAGACATGAAAAATACCTTTGGACAGGCGGTGACGCTGACCATTTTCGGGGAGAGTCACGGCCCTGCCGTGGGCGTGGTGCTGGACGGTCTGGCCCCGGGACTGCCGGTGGACGAGGAGTGCATCCGCCGCCAGCTGGCCCGCCGCCGTCCCGCCACGGCGCTGGACACCCCGCGGCAGGAGACGGATCGCTATCAGATCCTCAGCGGCGTGTTTCAGGGACGCACCACCGGAACGCCGGTGGCCATCATCATCCCCAACGAGAACGTGCGCAGCGGGGACTATGCCTATGGGCTGGCACGGCCCTCCCACGCGGACTATGCCGCCTACTGCAAATACCACGGCTATGAGGACTGGCGGGGCGGCGGCCATTTTTCCGGCCGCGTCACCGCGCCGCTGGCGGCGGCAGGTGCCATCCTGCTGTCCGCGCTGGCAGGCGTGGGCGTCACCGTGGGTACGCACATCCTGCGCTGCGGCGACGTGTGGGACCGGCCCTTCGCGGCGGAGGCTGCATCGGACGTGGCGGCTCTGCAGGAGGCGCCGTTTCCCACCCTGACCCATGAGGCGGCGCAGGCCGTGGGGGAGAGGATATTACAGGCCAGAGAACGGCAGGACAGCGTGGGCGGCATCACCCAGACCGCCGTGTGCGGCCTGCCCGCCGGCGTGGGCGAGCCGTGGTTCGACAGCGTGGAGAGCCTTCTGAGCCACGCGGTGTTCTCCATCGGCGGCGTTAAGGGCATTGAGTTCGGCGGCGGCTTTTCCATGGCCTGCGGCAGCGGTTCGGAGGTCAACGACCCGTTCCGCATGCGGGACGGGCGGGTGGTGACGGCCACCAACCACAACGGCGGCATCAACGGCGGCATCACCAACGGTATGGATGTGGTGTTCCAGTGTGCCGTGAAGCCCACGCCGTCCATCGGACAGCCCCAGCAGACCGTGGACTTTCTCCGCATGCGGGACGCGGAGCTGACCATCCATGGCCGCCACGATCCGGCCATCATCCGCCGCATCTGCCCCGTGCTGGACAGCGTGACGGCGCTGGTGCTGTGCGACCTGCTGGCCCAGCGATTCGGCACGGACTATTTTATAAAGGAGGCAGGGCGATGAGATGCGGACTGATCGGCCGGCGGCTGGGGCACAGCTACTCCTGCCAGATCCACCATGCGCTGGCGGATTACAGCTATGAGCTCTGGGAACTGGAGCCGGAGGAACTGGCCGGCTTTCTGGAAAAACGGGATTTCGCGGGCATCAATGTGACCATCCCCTATAAGGAGCAGGTCATCCCCTATCTGGACGAACTCAGCGAGACGGCGCGGGCCATCGGCGCGGTGAACACCGTGGTGAACCGGAACGGCAGGCTGGTGGGCGACAACACGGACCTGCCGGGGATGCTGGCGCTCATCCGCCGCATGAGACTGACGCTTGCCGGCAAGAAGGTGCTCATCCTGGGCACCGGCGGCACCTCCAAGACCGCGCGGGCTGCCGCGGCGCAGCTGCATGCCGCGGAGATATACCGCGTGTCCCGCTGCGGCAGGGGCGACGCCATCACCTATCAGCAGGCAGCAGCGGAACACGGCGACGCGGCCTGCATCATCAACACGACCCCCTGCGGCATGTACCCCGATGTGGACGCCTGCCCCGTGGATCTGGAGGACTTCCCCCGGCTGGAGGGCGTGGTGGACGCGGTGTATAACCCCCTGCGCACCGATCTGGTGCTGAACGCCCGGCGGCGAGGCATCGCCGCAGAGGGCGGCCTCTACATGCTGGCGGCGCAGGCCGCCTATGCCGGCGCCCTGTTTCGGGGCTGCACGGCATCGCAGGCGGAGATCGACCTGGCCTATCACACGGTGCGGTGGCAGATGGAGAACATCGTGCTCATCGGCATGCCCACCTCCGGCAAGACCACGGTGGGGCAGCTGCTGTCGCAGCGCACCGGCAAGACCTTCATGGACACGGACGCCATGGTGGAGCAGGCGGTGGGCATGACCATCCCTGCCTATTTCGCGGCGGAGGGCGAGAGCGCTTTCCGGCAGCGGGAGCAGGAGGCGGTGGCGGCTGCGGCCGGCGCAGGCGGCAGGGTCATTGCCACCGGCGGCGGCGTCATCCTGCGGGAGGAGAACCTCCACGCGCTGCGCCGCAGCGGGCGGCTCGTCTTTCTGGACCGCTCGCTGGACAAGCTGACTGCGGCGGCGGACCGGCCCCTTTCCGCCGATACCGACGCGCTGCGCTGCCGGTACGCCGAGCGGTACGACCTCTACTGCGCGGCGGCGGACCTCCGTGTGGATGGGGACGGCACACCGGAGGAGACCGCAGCGCAGATCGAAAAGGAGTGGACGACATGAAGATACTGGTTATCAACGGACCGAACCTGAACCTGCTGGGCGTGCGGGAGCCGGCCATCTACGGCAGCGGCACCTATCAGGAGCTGCTGGCGCTGATCCGTGCCCACGCGGAGAAAAACGGCGCAGAGGTGTCCTTTTTCCAGTCCAATCACGAGGGGGCGCTGGTGGATGCCATCCAGCAGGCGTATTTCGATGGCGTGGAGGGCATCATCCTCAACCCCGCGGCGTACACCCACACCAGCGTGGCGCTGCTGGATGCGCTGAAGGCCGTGGCCATCCCTACGGTGGAGGTACACATTTCCGATGTTTCCCGGCGGGAGGACTTCCGCCGGCGCAGCTATGTCCGTCCGGCCTGCGTGGCCACGGTGATGGGCAGGGGCTTCGCGGGGTATCTGGACGCCATGGACATCCTGCTGAAGGGGGAGCGGCGCCCGTGACCGTGACCATATACCCGGGCAGGGCGGCGGGCACAGCAGCCGCGCCGCCGTCCAAAAGCTGCGGGCACCGGATGCTCCTGTGCGCCGCTCTGGCCGCAGGAGAGAGCCGGATCGACGGCATCGCCCGGAGCCAGGACATGCTGGCCACCATGGACTGCATCCGCGCCATGGGCGGGGCCTGCCGCCTGGAGGGGGAGACGGCCGGTGTCACCGGCACCGGCGGCGCTGTTCGGCCCAATGGGACGTATCCCTGCCGTGAGAGCGGCAGCACTCTGCGCTTCTGCATCCCCGCGGCGCTGCTGTCCGGTGGACGCGCCGTGTTCACCGGCGCGCCGCGGCTGATGGAGCGGGGCGTGGGCATCTACGAGGAACTGCTGGGCCCGAGGGGCATCACGGTGGAGAAAACGCCGGAGTCCGTCACGTTTTCGGGGCGGCTGACGGCGGGGAGCTACACGCTGCGGGGCGACGTCAGCAGCCAGTTCGTCACCGGCTCGCTGCTGGCGCTGCCGCTGCTGCCGGAGGACAGTACGCTCCGCGTTCTGCCGCCGGTGGAGAGCCGGCCCTACATCGACATCACGCTGGACATCATGGCGTCCTTCGGTGTCACCGTGATGGAGCGGGAACGAAATTTCTTTTATATCCCCGGCGGGCAGCGGTACGGGAGCCGCTGCGCGGCGGTGGAGGGCGACTGGTCCAATGCCGCCTTCCTGCTGGCGTTGGGCGGAGGCGTCCGCGTCAGCGGTCTGCGTCCGGACAGCATGCAGGGCGACCGCGTGTGCCGGGAGATGCTGCGCCGTCTGGAGCACCCGGGCGCGGTGCTGGATCTGTCCGCCTGCCCCGATCTGGGGCCGGTGCTGTTTGCCGCTGCGGCCCAGCGCTGCGGGGCCGTGTTCACCGGCACACGCCGCCTGCGCATCAAGGAGAGCGACCGCGCGGCGGCCATGGCGCAGGAGCTTGCCAAATTCGGCGCGCAGGTGACAGTGGAGGAGGACCGCGTGACGGTGCTGCCGCGCCCGCTCCACGCGCCCAATGAGGCGCTGGAGGGCCACAACGACCACCGCATCGTGATGGCGATGGCGGTGCTGTGCGCGTCGCTGGGCGGCACGATCCGCGGCGCGGAGGCCGTGAATAAGAGCTATCCGGATTTTTTCCGCACACTGCGGGCACTGGGGCTGCGCATGGACGTGCGGCCCTGAGACCCTTGAAAGGAAGGGTACATGCCCATGAACATGGAATTCAAGCGTAAGCTGCCTGTGCCCCGGACCGTGAAGGATATGTATCCGGTGACGGAGGAGATGGCGCAGAACAAGCGGGAAAACGACCGGCAGATACAGGCTGTCATCACCGGCGGGGACCCGCGGCTGATGCTGCTCATCGGCCCCTGCTCCGCTGACAGGGAGGACGCCGTGCTGGAATATGCCGCCCGCCTGCGGTGGACGGCCGGACCGCTTTTGTCCGCGCTCTCCGCAGAACGCCTAAATTCTACTGACAGGAAACCTCTGCTTTTTGCACATTTTCCGTCTGGCGCACGGTCCCAACGCCGTGTATAATAAGGGGTAAAATAAGTCCGCGCCCGATGCGCGGCAGGAAGGAGCAATTTGGCCATGCAGACCACGCAGCTGAAAAAGGTACTGGTTGCCAACCGCGGTGAGATCGCGGTCCGCATTTTCCGTGCCTGTTACGATCTGGGCCTCCACACGGTGGCCATTTATTCCAACGAGGACACCTATTCTCTGTTCCGCACCAAAGCGGACGAGGCGTATCTGGTGGGGGAGAAGAAGTCCCCGCTGGGTGCCTATCTGGACATCCCGGGCATTATCGGTCTGGCCCGCCGCCGCGGCGTCACTGCCATCCACCCGGGCTACGGCTTCCTGTCTGAGAACGCCGACTTTGCCCGCGCCTGCGAGGAAAACGGTATCCTGTTCGTGGGACCGTCCTCCGATGTGCTGGCAAAGATGGGCGATAAGCTCAGTGCCAAGGAGATCGCCATCCAGTGCGGCGTGCCCATCATACCGGGCTGCACCGAGCCCTTGAAGGACGGCGACGACGCGCTGGAGAAGGCCTTGAGCTTCGGCTTCCCTGTCATCCTGAAGGCAGCCGCCGGCGGCGGCGGCCGCGGCATGCGCCGCTGTGACAGACCCGAGGAGGTCAAGACCGCCTACGAGCTGGTACACAGCGAGGCGGAGAAGTCCTTCGGCTGCGGCGACATCTTCATGGAGAAGTATCTGGTGGAGCCAAAGCACATCGAGGTGCAGATCCTGGCCGACCGGTACGGCAACGTCTATCATCTGGGCGAGCGCGACTGCTCCCTCCAGCGCCGCTATCAGAAGGTGGTGGAGTTCGCCCCCGCCTGGTCCGTGCCCCAGGAGACGGTGGAGGCCCTGCGCCGCGACGCGGTGAAGATCGCCAAGTCCGTGGGCTATGTCAGCGCCGGTACCGTGGAGTTCCTGGTGGACAAGTCCGGCAACTACTATTTCATTGAGATGAACCCCCGCATTCAGGTGGAGCACACCGTTACTGAGATGGTCACCGGCGTGGACATCGTGCGGGCCCAGCTGCTGGTGGCCGCAGGCTATCCCCTGAGCTGCCCGGAGATCGGCCTGACCAGACAGGAGGACGTACACTTTGACGGCTATGCCGTCCAGTGCCGCGTTACCACGGAGGATCCCTCCAACAACTTCGCCCCCGACAACGGCAAGATCACGGCGTATCACTCCCCCGGCGGCTTCGGCGTCCGTCTGGACGGCGGCAACGTGGGCGTGGGCACCGTTATCTCTCCGTACTACGACTCGCTGCTGGTGAAGGTCACCAGCTGGGATCGCACGTTCCCTGCCGTGTGCCGCAAGGCCGCCCGCGCCATCAACGAGGTCCGTGTCCGCGGCGTCAAGACCAACATCCCCTTTGTCACCAATATCCTGGCCCATCCCACGTTCATCAGCGGTCAGTGCCACACCAAGTTCATCGACGAGACGCCGGAGCTGTTTGAGATCGTGGACTCCCGCGACCGCGCCACCCGCGTCCTGCGCTATATCTCCGAGATCCAGGTGGCCAATCCCAACGCCGAGCGCAAGCAGTACGACATCCCCCGCTTCCCGCAAGCAAAGGAGCCGCTGGGCCCGGGCCTGAAGCAGCTGCTGGACGCCGAGGGCCCCGAGGCCGTGAAGCGGTGGGTGCTGGATCAGAAGAAGCTGCTGCTCACCGACACCACCATGCGGGACGCCCACCAGAGCCTGCTGTCCACCCGTATGCGCACCCGCGACATGGTCAAGGGCGCCGATGGCGTGGCCGACATCCTGCGGGACTGCTTCTCGCTGGAGATGTGGGGCGGCGCCACCTTCGACGTGGCCTACCGCTTCCTCCACGAGTCCCCGTGGGAGCGCCTGCGTCTGCTGCGGGAGAAGATCCCCAACATCCCGTTCCAGATGCTGCTGCGCGGCTCCAATCTGGTGGGCTACGCCAACTATCCCGACAATCTGGTGCGGGCCTTCGTGGAGGAGGCCGCCCAGCGGGGCATCGATGTGTTCCGCGTCTTTGACTCCCTGAACTGGATCCCGGGCATGGAGGTGGCCATGGAGGAGGTCCTCCGCCAGAACAAGCTGCTGGAGGCCACCATGTGCTACACCGGCGATATTCTGGACGAGACGAAGGACAAGTACACCCTGAAATATTATGTCAACCTCGCCAAGGAGCTGGAGAAGCGGGGCGCCCATATGCTGGCCATCAAGGACATGTCCGGTCTGCTGAAGCCCTACGCCGCCAAGAAGCTGGTGTCCACCCTGAAGCAGGAGGTGGGCCTGCCCATCCACCTGCACACCCACGACACCACCGGCAACCAGGTGGCAGCCCTGCTGATGGCCGCCGAGGCCGGGGTGGACGTGGTGGACGTGGCCTGTGCCCCGCTGGCGGGCCTCACCAGCCAGCCCTCGTTGGACGCGGTAGTGGCCGCGCTCCACGGTACGGAGCGCGACACCGGCTTGGACCTGCGCCGCGTGCAGGAGCTCAGCAACTACTGGGCCGACGTGCGCCTGCGCTACGAGAATTTCGACCACGGCCTGAAGACCAATACCACCGATATTTACCGCTATGAGATCCCCGGCGGTCAGTACACCAATCTCCGCCCCCAGGTGGAGTCTCTGGGCCTTGGCGACCGGTTCGAGGAAGTCAAGGAGATGTACAAGACCGTCAACGACATGCTGGGCGACCCCGTGAAGGTCACGCCGTCGTCCAAGGTGGTGGGCGATCTGGCCATCTTCATGGTGCAGAACGACCTGACGCCGGAGAACATTGTCCGCCGCGGCGAGGCACTGGCCTTCCCTGACTCCGTGGTGTCCTACTTCAAGGGCATGATGGGCCAGCCCGCCTGGGGCTTCCCCGAGGACCTGCAGAAGGTGGTCCTCAAGGGCGAGGAGCCTATCACCTGCCGCCCGGGCATGCTGCTGCCGCCGGTGGACTTCGACCAGCTGCGCCGGGAGGTGGAGCAGTTCCACGAGGGCCCGGAGAAGAAGGATCTGATCTCCTACGCCATGTATCCCAAGGTATACGAGGACTTCTGCCGCCACCGCAAGGAGTACGGCTACATCACCCGCATGGGCAGCCACGTGTTCTTCAACGGAATGGCCCTGGGCGAGACCAACAAGATCAACATCGAGGACGGCAAGACGTTGGTCATCAAGTACCTGGGTCTGGGCGACCACAACAGCGACGGCACCATCAACGTCCAGTTCGAGCTCAACGGCATGCGCCGCGAGGTGACGGTCCGTGACCCCAACGCCTCGGAGCAGACGCGGCAGGCCACGCTGGCCGACGAGTCCGACCCCATGCAGGTGGGCTCCTCCATCCCCGGCATGGTGTCCAAGGTCTGCGTCAAGCAGGGCGACCATGTGGAGAAGGATCAGGTGCTGGCTATTATCGAGGCCATGAAGATGGAGACCGCCATCACCGCCCGTACTGCCGGTACGGTGCAGGCCATCCGCATCAAGGAGGGTCAGCCCGTCAAGGCCAGAGAGCTGCTGATGACGCTGGCATAACTATGCGATAGTACGCAATACCCCGCAGCGGCTTGCCGCTGCGGGGTATTTGTTTCTCATCCCATTGTGCGCAAATTTCAGACAAAACCGCCGAAATGTGTAGTTTTTTCCGCAGGGTACTCTGTATAATGAATACTGCGGTTTTTCGCGCAGGAAACATACACCGGCGCAGCTTCATACCGCGCCGCTGTGGGAGGACATATGCGTAATATCTGGACGATCTTCAAAACGGACATCCGCACGCTGAGCAGGTGCTTTTTCGCCTGCGTGGTGGTGCTGGCCATCGCCCTGCTGCCCAGCCTGTACGCCTGGCTGAACATCTACTCCAACTGGGACCCCTACGGCAGCACCGGCGGCATCTCCATTGCGGTGGCTTCGCTGGATCGGGGCTATACGGACGGCGGTGAATACGTCAACAAGGGCCGCGACGTGCTGGAGGATCTCAAGACCGCCACCTCCATCAACTGGGTCATTGTGGACACGGAGAAGGAGGCCACCGACGGCGTCTGCGCCGGTGATTACTACGCCGCCGTGGTCATCGATGAGGACTTCTCCCGCAAGATGTACCGCATGTTCACGGACTGGAACGGCCGGCCCGCCATCACTTACTACGAAAACGCCAAGAAGAACGCCGTGGCCACCAAGATCACCGACACGGCGGTGGAGACACTGAAGCGCTCCATCAGCGAGAACTATCTGGAGGTGCTGATCGGCGGCGTCATGGAGCAGAGCAACCTGCTGGCCGCCGACCTGACGGAGACGGACCCCGAGACCGCCGTAAAGGGCCTTCTGTATCAGGCGCAGGACGTGCTCACCGGCTGCCGCGGTATGATGGACGCCTTCCGCGCCGCAGGGGGCAGCGGCATCTCCTCCGCCGACGCGGAGGCCCTGGCCGCCGCCATTGCCGACATCAATAAAAACCTGCCCTCCGGCTCGGAGCTGGAGGCCACCGCCGCGGAGCTGCAGCACGCGCTGTATACCGCGCTGGCCAAGGTGGAGCGGGCGCTGGACCGCCTGGACGAGATACAGGACAGCGCGGAGCTGCCCGATGTGCAGCAGCAGCTGACAGCCGCCGCAGCGGAGATGGGGCGGCTCAGCGGCCGCCTGACCTCGCTGGCCGACAGGCTGGAGGATTCCGCCCTGTCCGGCGGGCATCTTGTCTCCGCCCAGATCGCCCGGCTCCGGACGCTGGCGGGGAAGTGCAGCCAGCTGCAAAGCGATCTGAACGCTCTGGCCGCTGCCAGCGATGTCAGCGGTCTGCTGGAAGACTGCGGCGCCCTGACGGCCGCCATCCGCGACCTCACCGGCAGTCTGCCCATCACGGACAGCGACCTGCGCCGCCAGCTGGACACCGTGGTGTCCGATGTGTCCGACACCCTCTCCGGCGTCAGGACCCTGTCCGCCGATGCCGGGGCGCTGCAGGCCGCTCTGTCCGACACCACGGCGGCGCTGAACACCACCGTGGACCTGCTGCGTCCCGCAGCGGAGCGCGTGGTGAGCGCCCTGTCCGACACCATCGACAAGCTGGAGGGCCTGTCCGCCGACGAGTATATGGATATGCTGCTGGAGATACTGGGCGGCGACCCCATCGCGTACAGCCAGTATTTCCCCCAGATGGTGCAGACCACCGTTCATAAGGTCTATCCCATCGAGAACTACGGCTCCGCCATGGCGCCGTTCTATACCACGCTGGCCATTTGGGTGGGCTGCGTCATCCTGTCCACCCTCATCAAGGTCCACGCCCGCACCGACGGGCTTATCGACCCCACACCGGCGGAGCTGTACTTTGGCCGCTATCTGTTCTTCTTCCTGCTCAGCCAGATACAGGCGGCCGTCATTGTCACCGGCGACCTGTACCTGCTGGGCATCCAGTGCGAGCATCCAGGCCTGCTGTACCTGACGGCGTCCCTGACTGCCTTCACCTTCAGCCTGCTGATCTACTCGCTGGCCCTGTCCTTCGGCGACGTGGGCAAGGCGCTGGTGGTGGTCGTCATGGTCATGCAGATCGCCGGCTCCTCCGGCACGTTCCCCATCGAGCTGCTGCCGGAGATCTACCAGAAGATTTACCGTTTCTTCCCATTCCCCTATGCCATCGACGCCATGCGCGAGTGCATCTGCGGCCTGTACGGCGACTACTACATCCGGCAGCTCGCCTTTCTGCTGCTGTTTGTCGCGGCGGCACTGCTCATCGGCCTGCTGGTTCGCCGCCCCTTCATGGGCCTGAACCGGTTCATGGAGGAGAAGCTGGAGGAGACGGAGCTGCTGTAAAGGAGGCGCACGACCCATGTCAACAGAACGCGACTACCAGAAATTGTACGACCGCCTGCTGGAGGAGGTTGGCGCGCTGCACCGCGCCAACCAGCACCGTATTCGCAGCGGCCTGCGGGCCTTGCTGGCCGTTACCGTGGGGCTGATGCTCCTGATGTTTCTGGCCGACGGCAATAAAGTGTTTACCCTGATGCTGTGGATATTGTCCATGTTCGCCGTGGCGGCGTACCTCATCGCCGTGGAGTATATGGACTACGAGCTGCAAAAGAAGCTGCGGGACATCGCCCAGCTGCAGGAGGACGTTTTCGACGGGCTCATAGAGCTGCCGGAGCTGCCCGCCGCACCGCGTCTGCCCCATACGCGGCTGCGCCGCCGGGGCAAGCGGGAGGCCCTGCCGGAGACCGCCGTTCCCGCGACGGCTCCCGCTGAGCCGGAGGCTATTGCTATTGACGGACCGGCGGAGCCTGCCCCTGTGACGGAGCCTGTCTCTACGGCCTCGCCGGCCCCTGCGGAGCAGGCCGCCGCACCGGCGGAGCCTGTCAGGCCCGCCGGCCCCTGCGTCACCCTGCCCTCCGGCTGGGAGCACGTGCTGGAGGACCCCAACAGGCTGGCGGACGATCTGGCGCTGCTGACCCGCGCGCTGCAGGATCTGTCCGACGACCTGCGCCGCCCTGCGGCTGACCATAAAAAGGAGGGGGAGCGGTGAAACAGATCTGGAACATTTTCCGCGCCGACTGGAAGCGCCTGACCGCCAGCGTAGTGGCCGTGGTGGTCATGCTGGGACTGTGCCTGGTGCCCTGCCTGTATGCGTGGTTCAACATCCTGTCCAACTGGGACCCCTACGGCACCGCCTCCACCAGCCGCATCAAGGTGGCCGTGGCCAGCGAGGACGACGGCTGCGATGTGCTGGGCCTTCATGTCAACATCGGCGAGCTGGTGCTCCGTGGGCTGGAGAGCAACGACCAGATGGGCTGGGTCTTTGTGGACGACGCCCAGACGGCGCTGGACGGCGTGAACGCCGGCGACTACTACGCCGCGCTGATCCTGCCGCCGGAATTCACCGGCGACTTCGTCAGTATTCTGGAGGGAGACCTGCGCCACCCCCAGATACAGTATTACGAAAACGAGAAAAAGAACGCCATCGCGCCCAAGATCACCAGCAAGGCCAAGACCGCCGTGCAGGAGCAGATCAACACCACCATTCTGGAGAAGGTGGCCGATGCTCTGACCACCGCCGGTTCCGTATTCAAGGCCATGGGTCTGGACGGCCGCGACATTGCCGACGGCCTGCTGGAGAAGCTGTCCGCCGCCCAGCGGGACATGGATGAGCTGGCGCAGGTGCTCCGCTCGCTGCAGGATGTGATGGACGGGGCTGACAGCCTGCTGGCCGCCTCTGCCCTCACCATCACCGACGCACGCAGTACCCTGGGGGACGCCTCCGAGACCGTGGGCAGCACCGTCCGCCTTATCGGCTCCGGCCTTGACGCGGCGGATGACGCCTCCGCCGACCTGCTGCGGGTGCTGGACGCCGCCGACGATACCCTGTCCGATCTGGAGGACATGCTGGGCGCGGTGGACATGGGCCCCGCGGATGACGCCGCGCACGAGAAGGTCAACGCCCGCATCGACAAGATGATCGCCGCGCTGGAGACGGCCAGAGACCTGACCTCCGACGAGGACGTGCAGGCCCAGCTGGACGCCGCCATCTCCGGTCTGGAGGAGCTGCGCACCGCCGTGGACGGCTCCGGTATCTCTCAGGTGCAGGATGAGCTGCTGGCCATGGTGGCAGAGGTCCGTCAGACTCTGCGTACCGCCGCCGTCAGCACCAACCGGCAGGTCAGCGACTACATCCACGATGCCGGTGAAAGGGCGCAGTCCTCCCTCCGCGCCGTGCAGGACTTGCTGACCGCCTCCTCCGGTACGCTGGGCAGCGTCTCCGACACGCTGCGTTCCTATTCCGGCGCTGTGGCCTCAGCGCAGCCCACGCTTGCCGCCGGCGCTGCGCTGGCGCAGAGTGTCTCCGGCTATCTGGCCGATATGGAGGCGGACGTCCGCCGCGTGGCGGACAGCACCGCCTTTCAGCGGTTCGTGGAGCTGATGGAGAGCGACTCCGACAGCATGGCGGAGTATCTGGCCTCCCCCGTGCAGATGAACACGCAGATCATCTATGAGATCAGGGACTACGGCTCCGCCATGGCGCCGTATTACGTGATGCTGGCGCTGTTCGTAGGCAGCCTGCTGACCGCGGTGATGGTGAAGGTCCCTGTGACGCAGCCGGAGTTCCGGCAGTGCCGCGGCGTCCAGCGCTACTTCGGACGCTTTCTGACCTATTTCTGTATGGCCATGGCTCAGGCACTGGTGACGGCCTTCGGCTGCCTGCACTTCGTGGGCATGGAGACGGCGGAGCCCGCTCTGTTCGTGCTGGGCTGCTGCGTGTGTGCCCTGAACTTCGCCGCCATGAACTATGCGCTGGTCTACGCTCTGGACAACGTGGGCCTGGCCGCCTCCGTCATCATCATGGTGCTGCAGGTGGCCGGTTCCGGCGGCTCCTATCCCATCGATGTGCTGCCTCAGCTGTTCCGGCGTCTGTATCCCTTCATGCCCTTCCACTACGGCATGGATATGCTCCGCGAGACCATCGGCGGCATGTACGGCCGCACATACCTCCGCTGCGTCCTGATCCTGCTGGGCATGTGTGTGCTGTTCACGCTATTCGGCCTGCTGGTGTACTACCCTGCCCGCAAGCTGAACGCGGCCATCGCCGCCAGCAAGGAAAGATCCGGCATTATGTGACGCTTGCAGCAGAAAAACCGCCGTCCCGAACGGGACGGCGGTTCGTGCCTGTTTTGTGCGGCCTGTGCCGGCTTTATACAGGGGTTCCGTTTTTTTACTTTTCACCGCTGCATCGGTCATACTCCACCTGCATCACGGAGGAGATGGTGTGGCGGCCGTAGTCGTCCAGCTTGGCGTACTGGGTCAGCAGGCGCTCGGTATCGTCCGTCAGATACAGGGCGGCATCGTCCGACATGGCCTTGATGCCCAGGATCTTGCAGATGCGCATCACCGTGTCGAAGGAGGACCCGCCGACGCCGTTATGCAGGGCACTGTTGATGGTGGAGAGGGGAATGTCCACGGAGAAAGCGAACTGCCGCACGCTGCGGTACTGCCGCGAGATCTCATCGCGGACCAGCTTCGTAAGATTGTCCATATATCGGTCCTCACTTTTTGTAAAGAATTTCCACTTAAAGCTGTCGTAGTATACCACGGATTTTTATGTACGCCAATAGGAAAAACGAAAAATTTATAAAAATGTCATAAAAAAGAAAGACTGTAAAACCCCTGCGGCAGAGGGGATAGCGGCCCCGCTGCCGAGATTTCCCTTTTATTTTGTGCCGCCCTGTGATACAATGAACCCACGGAGGGTCTCTGCTTATGAAAACATCGAAACTCTATGCGCCCAGGACCGGCTTCGGCCGTCTGGCGGGCGACATGATCCGCCGCTACTATGTCCACGATGTGGCCCGTGACAGCGCGGCCCTGACGTACTACCTGCTGTTCGCCATTTTCCCGCTGCTGATCTTCGTCAGCACCCTGCTGGGTGTGCTGGAGCTGGACATCGCCAGCATCACGGCGGTGCTGGCGCCCATTCTCCCGTCGGATGTGGTGGACATCATCCGCACGTATCTGGAGTATGTGGCCGCCAACCAGAGCCGCCAGCTGCTGTGGTTCAGCCTGGTTTTCTCCATCTGGTTTCCCATGCGCTCCACCGGCTGCCTGATGCACTCGCTGCGCAAGGCATTCGGCCGCAGCGCGCCGGAGAATATCCTGCTGGGTCAGCTGCGCACACTGCTGTTCACGATCTGGATGATCTTCGTCATCGGACTGACGCTGGCGCTGGTGGTGGTAGGCCGCCGCGCACTGTACTTCCTGTCCGGCTTTCTCCCTCTGTCGGAGACGTTCATCAGCGTCTGGGGCTACCTGCGCTTTATCATTCTGGGTCTTGTCATGGCCATCTCGCTGGGCATCCTGTACCAGTTGGCGCTGGGGCAGCGCCGCCCCCTGCGGGAGGTACTGCCCGGCGTAGGCAGCTCTCTGGCGGCATGGCTGCTGCTGAGCATGGCCTTTTCCTATTATGTGGAAAATATGGCCCGGTATGCGCAGCTGTACGGCTCCATTGCCACCATCGTGGTGGTACTGCTGTGGCTGTATATGTCGGGGCAGGTCCTGATACTGGGCGCGGAGCTGTCCGCGTCCCTGATCCATCGAAAGAAACATGCCGCGCCCTCATCGGGCGGGGAGGAGGATGCATGAAGATCATCATTGTGGGCTGCGGCAAGGTGGGCTACGCCATCGCCGGCCAGCTGGCCCAGGAGAAGCACGACATCGTCATGGTGGACAACGAGATCGCCCACCTGTCCCGCGCCGACAGTACGATGGATGTTATGTGCGTCCACGGCAGCGGCGCGTCCATCAGCGTCCTGATGGACGCCGGCGTCCGCTCGGCGGATCTGGTCATCGCCGTCACCGGCGTGGATGACACCAACATGGTCTGCTGCCTCATCGCCAAGAGTCTGGGCGCACGTCATACCGTGGCCCGCGTCCGCAACACCGAGTACCGGCAGGATGCGGACATCCTGAAGCGGGAGATCGGGCTGGACATGGTCATCAACCCCGATCTGGCTGCGGCGCAGGAGATAGCCCGCATCCTCAGCTTTCCCGCCGCCATCTCCGTGGAGCCCTTTGCCGGCGGCCGCATCGATATGATCGGCCTGCAGGCCCTGCCGGAGGACACGCTGGTGGGCCACAGCCTCAGCAGCTTCCACGGCGAGCGCAGGGCGGACGTGCTGATCTGCGCCGCCCAGCGGGGCGACGAGTGCATCATTCCTAACGGCTCCTTCGTGCCCCAAGCCGATGACCGGCTGTATCTGGTGGGAACCAAGGGTGAGCTCCAGAAGATGCTGAAGGTCATGGGACGCCCCCTCCATCGGGTGAAGAACGTGGCCCTGCTGGGCGGCAGCCGCATCAGCATGTACCTGACGTGGGAGCTGGCCCGCACCAATACCCACGTCCGCATCGTAGAGCAGGATCACGACAAGTGCCTGTTCCTGTCCCAGCACCTGCCGGGGACCATGGTCATCGAGGGCGATGGCACGGACAACGACCTCATTCAGGCGGAGAATATCTTCGGCGCCGACGGCTTCGTGTCTCTGACCGGCCGCGACGAGGAGAACCTGCTGATGGCCATGTCGGCCCGCCGCGCCGGAGTCCGCAAGGTGCTGGCCAAGATGACCCGCCCCAACTACATCGAGCTGGTGCGGGACACTGGCCTTGGCAGCATCATCAGCCCCAAGGACATTATCGCCAACCAGATCACCCGCTACGTCCGCGCCCTGGCCAATTCCGAGGGCATGGCCGTGGAGTCGCTGTACAAGCTGCTGGGCGGCCAGGTGGAGGCTCTGGAGTTTCTGGCCAGAGGCGCCTCCAACCGCCTGCTGCACGTGCCCCTGAAGGATCTGCAGCTGCGCAGCGGCGTGCTGCTGGCAGCCATTGTCCGCGGCGGCGTCACCATGATCCCCAGCGGCATGACCACCATTGAGGAGGGCGACCATGTGCTGGTCATTGCCCGGTCCATGGGGCTGAAGGATCTGACGGACATTCTGGCCTGAGCGCCGGTGTACGGTTGGCAGGTGTACCTGCCAGTCATAAAAAAATCACCCTGCGTAATGATACGCAGGGTGATTTTTCTGGCGTTTTATACGGCTGGTTGTCAAAACGGGGGGGGATTTCGTTTGCGCAGCCGCAGGCGTAAAACATCCCCACCCCCTATACAAAACCCCCTCCATCGGGTATAATATCCTTAAAGTGCCAAAACACAGAAAGGAACTGCCTATGAACACAAACTGGAACGACCCCAACTTTCAGGGCTTTGCCCGCCAGCCCCGCCCCAAAAAGGAGCACAAGCCCGTGGGCACACCTCTGGGCCGCACACTGCTGAATCTGGCGGTGACGCTGGTATTCGCCGCCATCTACTACTATGTGGTGCTGCCGCCCATCAACCTCAAAAGCGAGGAATTCTACATCTTTATGCTGCTGTGCTGCGCGGTGTACGGCGTCTGCGCCGTCCTGACCTCCGGCTTTCAGGGCGCCGGCGCCAAGGGCTACTTCGACTTCCTGAAGAAGCAGTGTACCGTCCCCCTCATCGTTGCCGTAGCGCTGGCAGCCACCGCGCTGGTAGGCGCGGTGCTGGGCTGGCAGCTGTTCCGCGCCAAGGACTACCGCGATCTGCTGACCGTTCAGGACGGCGACTTTGCCGCCGAGGTGGAGGAGATCAGCTACGACCAGATCCCCATGCTGGACGCCGAGTCCGCCATGAAGCTGGGCAACCGCAAGCTGGGCGAGCTGGCGGACATGGTGTCCCAGTTCGAGGTGGCCGACGACTACACACAGATCAACTATCAGGGCCGCCCCGTCCGCGTGACGCCCCTGCGCTACGGCGACCTCATCAAGTGGCTGAACAACCGTTCCCAGGGCCTGCCCGCCTATCTCATCATCGACATGGTCACCCAGAACGTGGAGGTGGTGCGTCTGGACGAGGGGATCCGCTACACCACCGCCGAGCACTTCGGCCGCAACCTGAACCGCCACCTGCGGCTCCGCTATCCCACCTTCATGTTCGACGATCCCGCCTTTGAGATCGACGAAAACGGCGATCCCTGGTGGGTCTGCCCCCGTGTCAGCCACACCATCGGCCTGTTCGGCGGCCGCGACATTATCGGCGCGGTGCTGGTGAACGCCGTCACCGGCGAGAGCGCCTACTACGAGACGGGCAGCGTCCCCAACTGGGTGGACCACGTCTACACCGCCGACCTCATCATGCAGCAGTATGACTACCACGGCGCGTATATCAACGGCTTTATCAATTCCCTGTTCGGTCAGCGCGATGTCACCGTCACCACCGAGGGCTATAACTACATCGCCATCGGCGACGATGTGTATATGTATACCGGCGTCACCTCCGTGGTGTCCGACGAGTCCAACATCGGCTTCATCCTGTCCAACCAGCGCACCAAGGACACCCGCTTCTATCTGGTGGCCGGCGCCAAGGAGTATTCCGCCATGGACAGCGCCCAGGGTCAGGTCCAGCAGATGAAGTACACCGCTACGTTCCCGCTGCTGCTGAACATCTCCGACCAGCCCACGTACTTCATGGCCCTGAAGGACGCGGCCCAGCTGGTGAAGATGTACGCCATGGTCAACGTCAGCCAGTACCAGATCGTGGCAACCGGCGACACCGTGGCGGAGTGCGAGGCCAATTACCGCCGCATTCTGGCGGAGAAGGGCCTTGTCTCCGGCGATGATGCCCAGCTGCCCGTCACGGGGCAGGGCGAGATCACCGGCGTTATTGAAGATATTCGCTCCGCCGTGGTGGACGGCAACACCCTGTATTACCTGCGCCTGAACACCGGCGACGCCTACTATGTCATCTCTGCCGCCGCGGCGCCGGAGACCGTCATCTACAACGTGGGCGACAGCGTCACCGTCCGCTACGCCGAGGGCGAGGGCGTCATCCTCACCGCCGACAGCGTCACCCGCACCGGCGCGGCCGCGCCGGCTGCGCCCGATGCCGCCCTGCCGCAGGCAGGGGAGGAGGACACCGCGGAGCCTCAGGACCCCGCCGCCTGACAAGACAACAAAGCAGCAGCGTGACCGCCGGTCACGCTGCTGCTTTGCTGCTGCCCTTACACCACCTGAAACAGGAAGAATTTCAGGTAGTTCGTCTCGTCCACGCCCCACAGGATGGGGTGGTCGGCGCACTGCTGCCGCGCCTCGATCTGCCGCAGCTGCACTCCCGCGTCCCGGGCGGCGCTGTGCAGCATCCTGACGAACAGCTCCTCCGTGGCGAAGTGGCTGCACGAGCAGGTGGCCAGATATCCGCCCCGGGGCAGCAGCTTCATGGCGCGGTAGTTGATCTCCTTATAGCCGGACATGGCGCTGTGTACCGTCTTGCGGCTCTTGGTGAAGGCCGGCGGGTCCAGAATGATGAAGTCGTATTTCCGCGGCTCCTTCTCCAGCTGAGGCAGCAGGTCAAACACATTGGCTGCCGCGCAGTCCATCACGCCGTCCAGCCCGTTGCGCCGCGCATTCTCCGCCGCGCACTGCACCGCGAACTCCGATACGTCCACGGCGGTGACGTGGGCCGCCCCGCCCTTGGCGGCATTGAGGGCGAAGGAGCCGGTGTGGGTGAAGCAGTCCAGCACCGTCCGCCCCTTGGCCAGACGGGCCACTGCCAGCCGGTTGTACTTCTGGTCCAGGAAAAAGCCGGTTTTCTGCCCATTCTCAAAGTCCACGGTATATGTGATGCCGTTTTCCACGATGTCCACGTCGGTGCGCTCCGGCGGCGTCTCACCGGGCAGGGGATACCACCCCTTGTTCTGCTCCATGCCCTCCAGACCGCGGATGGCCACATCGTTGCGCTCGTAGATGCCGCGGATGTCCTGTCCGTCCTCCCGCAGCACCTTGACCAGCAGAGGGAACAGCCGGTCCTTGATGCGCTCCATGCCCAGACTCAGCGTCTGGGTCACCAGCACGCTCTCGAACCGGTCCACCGTCAGACCGGGGAACAGGTCGGCCTCGCCGAAGATCACGCGGCAGCACCGGCTGTCCGTCTCGCCCATCACCGTCTTGCGGTACTCCCAGGCGTAGCGGATGCGCCGCTCCCAGAAGGCGTCGGAGAAGTCGTCGTTGGCGTTGCGGCTCACCAGCCGCACCCGGATCTTGGAGCGGCTGTTGTAGAACCCGCAGCCCAGCCAGCTGCCGCGGCGGCTCACCACGTCCACCAGCGCGCCGTCCTCCGGCCCGCCGTCTGCGGCGGTGACCTCCCCCTCATAGACCCAGGGGTGCCCGCCGGTCAGCGCGGCCTCGCCCTTGGGCGTGATGGTGATCTTAGCGTAGGGACGTGGAGCTTTCATGGTACATACCGCCTTTCATTTCGTGCCCCCATGATAACACATCTCCGCCGTCATTTCCATATATTTATAGTGCAGCGAAAAGGAAAGGGGAATGACCATGCCCAGCATCTATCTCAGTCCATCCACGCAGGAATATAACCCGTATATCACCGGCGCAGGCAGCGAGGAGCATTTCATGAACCTCATCGCCGATGCCATGGAGCCGTACCTCACCGCCAACACCATCCGCTTCGGCCGCAACACGCCGGAGATGACGGCGGCCAGCTCCATCCGTCAGGGCAATGCAGGGAACTACGACTTCTACCTGGCCCTCCACTCCAACGGCAGCACCGACGGCAGCCGGGAGGGCGCCGTCCGCGGCATTATCGCCTTCTACTACCCGGGCAGCACCAACGGCCGGCGGGCCGCCGACATCTTCGTGCGGAATCTCAAGAGCATTTACCCCCTGCCGGAAAAGGTCTATGCCCGCTCCACCACGACCCTGGGGGAGGTGCGCCAGCCCCGCATGCCTGCGGTGCTGCTGGAGCTGGGATATCACGACAACTATGCCGATGCCCGCTGGGTGCAGAACAACATCCAGTCCATCGCCGCCAATCTGGTGCTGTCCCTGACGGAGTATTTCGGCCTGCCCTTCATCACGCCCATTACCCCGTGGCGCGGAACGGTCCGCACCCAGTCGGGGAACCTGAACCTGCGGGAGTACCCGTCGCAGCAGGGCAGGGTGGCGGCTCAGCTGCCCTCCGGCGCCGTGGTGACGGTCTACGGACAGTACGGCGGCTGGTACAGCGTGGGCCATCAGGGTCAACTGGGCTACGCCGCCGCGTCCTATATCCAGTGACCTGCACAAAACCGTGCATTTGTCCAAAAAAGGAGGGGAATTTTTCCCAATTTCCCTTGACAGTTGCCCGCAATGTGTTTAGAATTATGAAGGATTATCATCGAGGGGACAGGGGTACCTTTCGATTATTTTCTATGGCACATTTTGTGCCGGCCCATACAACCCATCACAACATAGGAGGAATGCACAGTGACCGTAACAGGTTGGATCGTGGCAGCAGCCGCGTTCGCTGTGGCGGCGGTGGTCTTTTTCCTCCTCGGCATTCGCTACCGCAAGCGCGTAGCGGAAAAAGAAATCTCCAGCGCGGAGGAAGAAGCCACGCGCATCATCAACGAGGCAATTAAAAGCTCTGAGAGTAAAAAGCGGGAAGCGCTTCTCGAAGCAAAAGAAGAGATTTTGAAAAACCGCAGCGAATACGAGAGAGAGGTCAAAGAACGCCGCGCCGAGCAGCAGAAGCAGGAGCGCCGTTTGCAGCAGAAAGAGGAAAATCTCGATCACAAGACCGAGATGATCGAAAAGAAAGAGGAGGCGCTGGCCCAGAAGCACGCCGCCGCCGACAAGGAGCAGGAGGAGATCCAGCTCATCAAGCGCAGCCAGACCGAGATGCTGGAGCGCATCTCCGGCTTCACGGCGGATCAGGCCAAGGAGTACCTGATCGCCCAGGTGGAGTCCGAGGTCACCCATGAGACGGCGCTGAAGATCAAGGAGATCGAGGCCCGCGCCAAGGACGAAGCGGACCAGCGCGCCCGCGAGATCGTGGCCACCGCTATCCAGCGCTGCGCCGCCGATCATGTGGCCGAGATCACCGTCAGTGTGGTTCCCCTGCCCAATGACGAGATGAAGGGCCGCATCATCGGCCGCGAAGGCCGCAACATCCGGACACTGGAGACCCTGACCGGGGCCGATCTTATCATCGACGATACCCCCGAAGCCATCACCGTCTCCTGCTTCGAGCCGGTCCGCCGCGAGGTGGCCCGTCTGGCGCTGGAGAAGCTCATCGCCGATGGCCGCATCCACCCCACTCATATCGAGGAAATGGTGGAGAAGGCCCGCCGGGAGGTGGACGGCGTCATCCGCGCCGAGGGCGAGCGCGCCGTGCTGGAGACCGGCGTCCGCGGCCTGCACCCCGAGCTGCAGAAGCTGCTGGGCCGCCTGCATTACCGCACCAGCTACGGCCAGAACGTGCTGCAGCACTCCATTGAGGTCAGCCATATCGCCGGCATGATGGCCGCCGAGCTGGGCGCCGACGTACAGGCCGCCAAGCGCGCCGGTCTGCTCCACGATATCGGCAAGGCCCTTGACCATGAGTTCGAGGGCACCCATGTGGCGCTGGGCGTGGAGTACGCCCGCAAGTACCGCGAGAAGGAAGACATCATCCACGCCATTCAGGCACACCACGGCGATGTGGAGTGCAAGACGCTGGTGGCCTGCCTGGTGCAGGCAGCCGACGCTATTTCCGCCGCCCGCCCCGGCGCCCGCCGCGAGAATCTGGAGAACTACATCAAGCGTCTGGAGAAGCTGGAGGAGATCACCGGCACCTATCCCGGTGTGGAGAAGAGCTACGCCATCCAGGCCGGCCGCGAGGTTCGCGTCATGGTCAAGCCCGAGCAGGTGTCCGAGGACCAGATGGTCATTCTGGCGCGGGAGCTGGCCAAGCGCATCGAGAACGAGCTGGAATACCCCGGCCAGATCAAGGTTCACGTCCTGCGGGAGACCAAGGTCGTGGAATACGCAAAATAAATACCCCACCGGCTCCGGAGCGCGTTGCGCTCCGGAGCTTTTTTTGGTATAATGCCATCATCCGACAGGGTTTTCCTGTCAACAAATGGCACTTTACAGAGAGGGGGGACGCACTCTTGAAACGCCTGATCCTGTTGATGCTCCTGCTGGCCGTGGCCCTGTCCGCGGCCGCCTGCGGCCCTGTTTCCGGCACCGGCGACGCGTCCCCTCCGCCGGAGGACTCGCAGGCCGTCCCCGCCGTACCGGAAACGGAGGTCTGGACGCGGCAGCACAGATCCGTCTGGGGCAGTGAGCCTGTCACCGTCGGCGCCGATTTCGAACGCATCTCCGGCGCCGCGTCCCACGGCATGACCGCGGGGCAGGAGCTGCTGCTGCTGGACTTCATGGACTGCTATTATCAGTCCGTTACCCGGCTGCAGGTCATCGACTGCACCGACCTGTTCACGGACCGCGCCCAGTCCGACTACCACAGGACCGTCTGGCGCACGCTGGCGGAGATCCGCCTGCGGGCGCCCATCGACCTCCACGCCGGCTCGTACAGCTATTCCCTGCGCTGCACGGACCTGACGCGGGACGGCGACACGGCGGAGCTGACGCTGCTGGAGAGCAGCGTGGTCTACTTCAACGGCCTGAACGGCCTGCCCTCGGAGCAGTGGAACGTGCAGCACACCTTCCGGCTCCAACGCATCACCGGCGACCGCTGGCGCATCGCGTCCCACGACTCCGACGATAACCCCTATTACAGCGCCGACTACGACCCTGTCACCGATACGGACCGCCACCTGCCCCAGCTCCTTGCCTGCATCGAGGCGCGGGAGAGCGGCCCGCGAGAGCTCTGGACGCCGCCGGTCACGTGGGATCACGACTACGACCGCGCCGCCGCGCTGGACTACATGCTGACGTACAGCGCCCAGCGGAACCCCGCCTACAAGGCGTATGACGATCTGGGCGGCAACTGCATGAACTTCGGCTCGCAGGTGCTGACCGCTGGCGGCATCCCCGCCCTCCCCGGCGGCTATCGGGACGGCTGGTTCTACAACAGCGAGCGCAGCGTCTCGCTGCCGTGGGTCAATGTGGGCGCTTTCCTCGATCTGGCGGCCGAGCATACCGGCTCCGGTCTTGTGGCCGTGGTAGGCGCACCCTACTTCACCGGTCAGGTGGGGGACATCATCACCATGGGCGTGGAGGAGCCGCGGCACCATACCACCGTCATCTGCGGCCTTGTGGCCGACGGCGAGGGCCGCACCGTGGACTACCTGCTGTGCTCCAATACCGCCAACCTGCGGAACTATCCGGCTTCCGCCTATTACTACACCAACCGCCAGCTCACGAAGATACTGGGCTGGAATGACTGACCTCAAAGGAGGAGATCACATGGACTATCGCATCTTAGCGTTGGGCGACGTGGCCAGCGAGACGGGCCTGCAGCTGCTGGAGAAGAAGCTGCGCACCTTCAAGCGGGAGCAGAACATCGCCTTCACCGTGGTCAACGGCGAGAATATCTCCGGCAGCGGCCTGACCCGGGCCCAGGCGGAGGATCTGCTGGCCGCCGGTGCGGACGTGGTGACGCTGGGCAACCACACCTTCGGCAAGCCACAGATCGCCACGTTTCTGGACGAGAGCGGCTACATCCTGCGGCCTGCCAACTTCACCGGCCGCGCTGCGGGCCGCGGCTGCGCCGCTTACGACTGCGGAGCCTTCTCCGTGGCGGTACTGGTGCTTATCGGCCGCTGCGACCTGGACTTCAACGCCGACAACCCCTTCACCACGGCGGATCGCCTGCTGAAGACGCTGGACAAGCCCACCTTCACGCTGGTGGAGTTCCACGCGCAGGCCACCAGCGAGAAGCTGGCCATGGCCTACTATCTGGATGGCCGCGTCTCCGCGCTCTGGGGCACGCACACCCACGTGCCCACCGCCGACAACCGCGTGTTCCCCAAGGGCACCGGCTACGTCACGGATCTGGGCATGACCGGCCCCATCGAGTCGGTGCTGGGCGTTCGTCCCCAGCAGTCCATGGAGTTCTTTCTGGGCGGCCTCCCCGGCCGCTATCAGGCGGCGGACGGCCCCTGCTCCGCGCAGGGCTGCATCTTCACATTGAACAGCGACACCGGCCTTTGCACCGATGTGGAGCGTATCGAGATCAAATAAAAGGAGAAACTGTATCATGTCTGTGGAAAAGGTAAGAGCCTATCTGGAGCCCTACGGCGTGGCCGACCGCATCCGTGAATTCGACGTATCAAGTGCCACGGTGGAGCTGGCCGCTCTGGCTGTCGGCGTGGAGGGCGCCCGCATCGCCAAGACCCTGAGCTTCAAGATCGGGGAGGACCCCATTCTGGTGGTGGCCGCCGGCGATGCCAAGGTGGACAACAGCAAGTATAAGCACTTCTTCGGCGTCAAGGCCAAGATGCTCACCGCCGACGAGGCGGTGACGCGCATCGGCCACGCCGTGGGCGGCGTGTGTCCCTTCGCCCTGCCGGAGGATGTGAAAACCTATCTGGACGTGTCCCTGAAGCGCTTTGACACGGTGTTCCCCGCCGTGGGCAGCGCCGCCAGCGCCATCGAGCTGACCTGTGACGAGCTGGAGCGCTGCTGCGGCAAAAACTTTACCCAGTGGGTGGATGTCTGCAAGGGCTGGCAGCCCGAGGAAGCGTGATGGTCCGTATCCTTCACGCCGGAGACTTCCATCTGGACAGCGCCTTCGGCGCCCTGACGCCGGAGCAGGCCCGCCAGCGCCGTGCCGAGAGCCGCCGCATGCCGGAGCGCATGGTGGACTGGGCCAATGACCACGGCGTACAGCTCCTGCTGCTGGCAGGCGACCTGTTCGATGGCGACGACCTCAGCGGCGACACCGCCAAGCTGCTGGCCCGCGCTCTGGGCGGCTTTCAGGGGCAGGTGGTCATCGCCCCCGGCAACCACGACCCCTACACGGCCCGCAGTGCCTACGCCCGCACGCTGTGGCCCGACAACGTGCATATCTTCACGGAGGACCGGATGCAGACCATCCCGTTCCCCCAGTACGGCTGTGCCGTCCACGGCGCCGCCTTTACCGCGCCGGAGGAGACGGCTGACCGCGTGCTGTCCGGCTTCACCGCCCCCGACGACGGGCTGGTACACATCGGCCTGCTCCACGGAGAGCTGACCGGCTCTGACAGCCGCTACCGTCCCCTGACCACCGCCGCCGTGGCCGCCTCCGGCCTGCACTATCTGGCCCTTGGCCATGTCCACGGCTGCACCGGCGTCCTGCGGATGGGGAGCGTTCCCTACGCCTACTGCGGCTGCCCCGAGGGACGGGGCTTTGACGAGCTGGGGGACAAGGGCTTCCTCGCCGGTCAGGTGTCGCCGGAGGGCGCAGAGCTGCAATTCGTGCCCTTCGCCCGCCGCCGCTACCGCATCATGGAGGTGGATGTCACCGACGGCGACCCGGCGGCACTGGTGTCCGCCGCCCTGCCCGCCGGTGCGGAGGAGGATATCTACCGTGTGGTCCTCACCGGCAGCCCCGCCGCACCGGTATCACCGGAGCGGGTGCAGTCGGCCCTGTCCGGCCGGTGCTGCGCCCTGCAGGTGCGGGACAAGACCACCGCCCGGCAGGAGCTGTGGGACAAGTGCGGCGAGGACACCCTGCGGGGCCTGTTTCTCCAGCAGCTGCGCAGCACCTGCGGCGCGGATCCCCAGTCCCAGCGCCTGATGGAGCAGGCCGCGGCCTTCGGCCTGGCCGCCATCGATGATCGGGAGGTATGACCGTGAAACACATTCTGATGATCGGCACCGGCGGTACCATTGCCTCGGAAAAGACCCCCTCCGGCCTGACGCCGGAGCTGAACACGGAGCAGCTGCTGTCCTTCATCCCCGGCATCGCGGACCTCTGCCATGTGGACTGCCTGCAGCTCTACTCTCTGGACAGCACCAATATCTGTCCCCGCCACTGGCTGGGGCTGGCCGCCGCCATCCGCGACCGCTACGATGCCTATGACGGCTTCGTCATCGCCCACGGCACCGACACCATGGCGTATACCGCCGCCGCCCTCAGCTATCTGGTGCAGGGCAGTCCCAAGCCCATCGTGCTCACCGGCGCCCAGAAGCCCATCTGGTTCGACGGCACCGACTCCAAGCGCAACCTCACCGATGCGTTCCTCTACGCCTGCCGCGGCTGCGGCGGCGTCCAGATCGTGTTCAACGGCAAGGTCATTCTGGGCACCCGCGCCCGCAAGACCTGCTCCAAGAGCTACCACGCCTTCTCCAGCGTCAACTACCCTGATCTGGCGGTGGTGCAGGACGGCCGCCTGCTGCAATACATGCGCTGCACCTGCTATCCCCGACCGGTGTTCTACAATACGCTGGACGACCGCGTCAGCCTGCTGAAGCTGATCCCCGGCACATCCAGCCAGCTGATCGACTTCATGCTGGACCGCAGCGACGGCCTCATCATCGAGTCCTTCGGCGTGGGCGGCCTGCCGGAGTATCATGGCAGCGAGTTCTACGATGCGGTGCGCCGCGGCGTGGAGCGGGGCAAGATCGTGGTCATGACCACCCAGGTGCCCAACGAGGGCAGTGACCTGACGGTCTACCATGTGGGCGGACGGCTGAAAAGCACCCTGCGCCTGCTGGAGGCCTACGACATGACCACGGAGTCGGCAGTGGCCAAGCTCATGTGGATCCTGGGCCAGACACGGGACTTCGATGAGGCGGAGCGCCTGTTCTACCGCCCCGTGGCGCGGGACATCCTCTGCGAAAACGAAAGCTGATACCAGAAACGGCGCGTCCGGGACGCGCCGTTTTCGCATATTTTTCCGGCTTCTTTCCCATACTATCCAAAAATGTGCGGGGAGGAACCGCGGAATGAAACAGGAATTTTCTGCCAGAACGGCGGCGTTGGATGACCGGCTGGGCGTAGGCCGCTGCTTCGACATGACGGCCCGGGATCTCACCATCGGAGGCCGCCGCGCCCGCCTCTGGGTGGTGAACGGCTACGCCCAGGAGAATATTTTAGAGCGCATGATCGCCCAGTGGCTGTCCCTGCCGGATCTGACGGCCATCCCCACGTTGGACGCGTTTCTCAGCCGCTGCGTCACCGCCTGCGACGCCGCCGTCTGCCGCAGCAGGGAGGAGGCGGTGCTGGGCGTGTTCTCCGGCAGGACCCTTCTGGTGGTGGACGGCTTCTGCGGCGGCATCCTCATGGATGTCAAGCAGTTCCCCACCCGCTCCATTGAGGAGCCGGACACCAGCCGCGTCCTCCGCGGCAGCCACGACGGCTTCGTGGAGAACCTGATGCAGAACGCGGCCCTGCTGCGCCGCCGCATCCGCGACTCCCGCCTGACGCTGGAGCGGGTGCAGCTGGACAACCGCTCCCGCACTGACGTGGCGCTGTGCTATATGGAGGGCGAGGCCGACCCCGACCTGCTGGCGGAGCTGCGGAAAAAACTGAAAAATATGCAGGTGGGCTCCATCGCCATGAGCCAGGAATCGGTGGCCGAGGCGCTGTCGCCCCGCCAGTTCTGGAACCCGTTCCCGAAAGTCCGCTACACGGAGCGCCCCGACGTAGCCACAGCCTGCATCATGGAAGGCGACGTGGTGGTGATGGTGGACAACTCCCCGTCGGCTCTGCTGCTGCCCACCACGCTGCTGCGCTTCACCGAGGAGATCAACGACTACTACTTTCCGCCCCTCATCGGCTCCTATCTTCAGATCGTCCGCATGGTGGTGCTGCTCCTGACGGTGTTCGTCACGCCGGTGTGGTATCTGCTGGTAAAGAACCCCGATTCCCTCCATGAGAACCTGCGCTTCCTGCTGGTGCAGGACGCGTATTACGTCCCCCTTATCATCCAGCTCCTGCTGGTGGAGCTCATTATCGACGTGCTGAAGCTGGCGTCCCTGAACACCCCGGACGTGCTGAGCAACTCCTTCAGCATGATCGGCGCCCTGATATTGGGCGATTTTGCCGTACAGGCCCGCTGGCTGGTGCCGGAGGTGCTGGTCTACATGGCCTTCGTGGCCATCGCCAACTACGCCCAGCACAGCTACGAGATGGGCTACGCCACCAAGCTCTGCCGCATGCTGCTGCTGATTTTGATCTGGCTTTTCGACCTCTGGGGCTTCCTCGCCGGTATCGTGGGCACACTGACGCTGATGGCCACCACCAAGCCTCTGGTGGGCAAGGGCTACCTCTACCCCCTCATCCCTTTCGACGGGAAAAAGCTCAAGCGCCTTCTGCACCGCGTACCCATCAGCAGGGACAACAGCTGACGGAAAAAATTTCCGGCGCCGCCCTGCCAATTCGCCCTGAATTTACACCGTATGCCTCGCCCCGTTCCGGCACAAAGTAACGCTGTCGCCGGCGACAATTCCACAAAGGGGTGAGACGCTTGTATGAACTGCGAGAAACGCATCCCGCAGGCAGTCTCCGCAAGAGCACTGCAAGGCTGCTTGCTCTGGTATTTACCCTATCCCTCTGTTTCCAGCAGGTCTGGGCCGCACCGGAGGCGCGGACGGTGATCCCGCTGGGCAAGGCGGTGGGCATCAAGCTCTTCGCCGACGGCGCGCTGGTGGTGGGCCTGTCGGAGGACGGCCCTTGTCCCGCCCGGGACTGCGGCCTGAAGGAAGGGGACCTGATCCTCACCATGGGTGACGCCAAGATCACCTCCACGGAGCAGGTTCGCCAAGTCCTGCAGGACAACGGCTGTGAACCTCTGGCACTTACCATCCGCCGCGGCAGCAGGGATCTCCGCGTCACCGCTGTTCCCACACAGGGTGCCGATGGCGCGTGGCAGCTGGGGGCGTGGATACGCGACAGCATGGCCGGTATCGGCACGCTGACGTATTACGATCCCGCCACCGGCAGTTACGGCGCACTGGGCCACGGCATCACCGACGTGGACACGGCGCAGCTGATGCCGCTGGCCTCCGGCTCCATCATGGAGACCACGGTGAAGGCGGTGAAAAAGGGCGCCAAGGGCGACCCCGGCGAGCTGAAGGGCGACTTCTCCGTCCAGCGTGACGTGGGCACCGTCTCTGTCAACAGCGATGGCGGCATTTTCGGCACGGTGGCGGACCCTGATTTTCTCCGGGCGGGCACGCCCGTCCCTGTGGCCACGGCCCGCCAGGTCAAGACCGGACCTGCCACGATTCTGACCACCATCTCCAATGATGACACGGCGGAATACACGGTGCAGATCGTCCGCGTCTTTTCCGGCAGCCAGTCCACCCGCAACCTGCTGCTGAAGGTGACGGACCAGCGCCTGCTGGACGCCACCGGCGGCATCGTGCAGGGCATGAGCGGCAGCCCCATCCTCCAGGACGGACGGATCGTGGGCGCCGTCACCCATGTCCTGCTGAACGACCCCACCCAGGGCTACGGCATTCTCATGGAGAATATGCTGGCCATGGCGGGGTAAAAGGGAGGTGGAGGCATGCAGTCCCTGCTCATTAAGGACACCACCCGGGCACAGCGTGAGGAGATCGTGCGTCGGGCATTGGCGGCCTGCGGCGGCAGCTGTGAGGGCTGCAGCGGCTGCGGCAATTCCGGCGGCGGCCGCGTGGACGCCATCTATCAGCCGTATATCGACGGCGAGGTGGAGCTGGCGGACCTGAACGCGGCCTATTCCGAGAGCCGCAAGCTGGTGCGGTAGCAAAAAGGGAGCGGCGGGTCATCCCGCCGCTCCCTTTTTTGCGTTGTGACTTACGGCACCGGCCGGTACGATACCGGCTTACCGTCCTCGAACGTTACCTGATAGCCGGTGCCCGGGGCCACCGGATAGTCGTACCGGATGCCGCCGAACCAGTGCATCATCAGCCCGGCGGTGACGCCGCCGTGAATGACGCATACCGCGTCCTCTCCCGCGTCCAGCACCGGCTGAATGGCCGCCAGATTCCGCGCCAGCACCTGGGGCGCGCTTTCCCCATTGGGGCAGGCATTGTGCTCCGCGTCCTCACACCACGCCTGAAACGCGGGATCGTCCTTCAGCTCGGCGTAGCTCTTCATCTCAAAATCGCCGAAGTCCATCTCCCGCAGACCGGGCAGTTGCGTGTGGGCCACATCGCCGTACAGTGCGCGGATGGTCTGCTCCGTCCGCAGAAGGCCGCTGGTGTAGTACCGCGCCGCCGTGGGGTACACGCCGGTCTTGGCGCGCTCCGCCAGCATCTCCAGAGAATCCGGCAGGACAGGGATATCCGCCGCCCCGTAGTACAGATCGTCCCGACTTCCGGCGGTGTCGCCGTGCCGCAGTAATGTCAGCTTCATTTCAATCCCTCCGTCAGCCCGCAGAACACGCGGGTCACATGGTCAGCCCTGCGGGCCAGCTCCTGCATAAACGTACCGTGGCGCTCCCGCCACGCCCGCTCCTCACCGTCCATGGGCACGATGCCGCCGCTGACCTCGCGGCAGACCACCACCGCGTTTTCAAACAGCGGCAGATACCGTTCCATGTCCGCCTCCCGGCGGCTCAGCGATTCCAGGTGGCAGTAGCATTTCGCACCCGCCCGCGGCTCCGACACCGCCAGATCGCACACATCGTCCATGGTCAGACCGTAGTGCGCCAGCGCCCAGGTCAGCTTTCCCTGAAACGCGCCGCCGATCACCAATTCCATATCGCATTACCCTCCTATCGCCAAAACCACCGCGCCGCACAGCTCGCCCAGCACCAGCCCGAAGCCGGAGATGTCGCCGGACATGCCGTCGAACTGCCGGAACCCGTGCCACACGGCCAGCCCGTAGCCCACTGCCGCCGCCAGCGGGGCAAAGCTGCCCCACAGCACCGCCGGTACGGCGCACGCCGCCGCCAGCACCGCCGCCGCCACGTACAGCGGTGCGCCGCCGCGCACCATGGCGCTGTACTGGCTGGTGCTCATAGGCCGCAGCGCCAGCACCGCCACTGCCGCCGCGGCACGGCTGGCCACAGGGACCAGCGCCAGCGGCAGCAGGGGGACGTTCTCCACAGACAGAAACGCGCTCCACTGAGCCATGGCCAGCAGCACCATGCAGATCACCGCGAAGGCTCCGCAGTGGGAGTCCTTCAGGATGCGCCTCCGCGTCTCCAGATCCCGGCGGGACAGGATGCCGTCGCACACATCCATGAACCCGTCCAGATGCAGAAAGCCCGTCACCAGCCACGGCGCCGCCGCGCACAGTGCCGCGCCCAGCGGGTGGGGCAGATACCACGCCAGCCACGCGCCCAGCGCCCACACAGCACCCACGACGATGCCCACAAAGGGCAGACAGGCCAGCATTTTCCGCCGCGCCGTCTCGCTCCATATTTTTTTCGGGCAGGGGATGGCCAGAAACATCCCCCACGCCATGAAGAACCCGTAGATCCAGTCACGCACGGGGCATTTCCCCCTTCCACACATGGGGCAGCCCCATGGTCATCTCACACACCACGTCGAACTCCGCCGCCAGCATCCGGCAGATACCGGCCAGACCGGCGGTGTATGCCGCCGTCCAGGGGTCGTAGTCCTCGCCGCCCTGCCAGATGCCGTCGCACACGCATACGAAGTGGGCGGGCACGCGGCTGATGGACGCGATCTGCTCCGCCGCCCGCCGGGGCGCACCCATGTCCATATCGCCGCCGTCGAACATCTGCGCCGCCAGACACGCCGTCACGCTGTCGAACAGTACCGTGCCTTCGGGTCGGACAGCCTCCAGCCCTGCCGTCAGGTCACGCGCCCGCTCGATGGTGGTAAAGCCCCAGCCATCGCGGTCGGCGATGTGCCGCCGGATGCGGGCCAGATCCTCGCCGTCGTGTGGCTCCATGGTGGCCCAGTAGTACATGGGCTTGCCGCAGGCCAGCGCCCGCGCCATGCGTTGGGCCGTGCTGCTCTTGCCGCTTTTGCAGCCGCCGATAAACAGAAGTCTCATGCGCCCTCCACCGTAAAGGCGTCCACCGCCCGTATCTCGTCCAGATAGCTGTCCTCAATGGAAGCCTCGCCGAACGTGGCCATGCCCCGCATGACGCCGCAGGCGCCCTCCAGCACGCGGAACAGCAGGGGACACCCACTGCCCTCGCCCAGCCGCATCCCCAGACGCAGGCAGGGCTGGAGCCCCAGCGTCTCCGCCGCGATGCGGTAGCCTACCTCGTAGGAGTCGTGGGACAGAAACAGCACGTCCCGCACTGCGGGGCACAGCCGCACGGCGCACAGCGCCGCCGCGATGGAGATGAAGCCGTCCACCGCCGCCGGCACCCGCTCATGGGCGCAGCCTAAAAATGCGCCGGTCATGGCGGCCAGATCCAGCCCGCCCACACCGGCCAGCACGTCGATGACATCGTTTCCGTCGGGCCGGTGCAGCGCCAGCGCCTGCCGCAGCACCTCCTTCTTCCGCAGGAAGCCCTCATCCGTCAGCCCGCCGCCGCGGCCCGTTACGGCCTCGATGTCCGCGCCGGTCAGCGCCGCCAGCACCGCCGCCGATGTGGTGGTGTTGCCGATGCCCATCTCGCCGATGCCCAGCGCCGTCACACCGTCGGCTCTGGCCCGCGCCGCCTGCTCCATGCCTGCGGCCATGGCCTCCAGCACCTGCTGCCGCGTCATGGCGTCCTCACGGGCGATGTCGCCGGTGCCCCGCCGCACCTTGCGGTCCAGCACGCCTACCGGCGGCACGTCGCCGTCGATGCCCACGTCCACCACGCTTACATCGTCGCCGAAGGCCGCCGCCATGGCGGACATACCGGTCTTGCGGAAGGTCATGTTCACCGCCTGCTGCAGCGTCACCGCCGGCGGCGTACAGGATACGCCCTCGGCCACCACACCGTTGTCGGCGGCGAACACCGCCACGCGGCACTTGCCCATGGCGGGGCACACCTGCCCCGTCACGCCTGCCAGCCGGATAGATATCTCCTCCAGCTGCCCCAGACTGCCCGGGGGCTTGGCCAGCTGTGCCTGCCGCCGCCGCGCCGCCTCCATGGCCGCCTCATCTGCGGGCCGTATGGCCTGTATGTACGCCGAAAGCTCTTGCGCTGTCATGCTCGCTCCTCCAGATAGCCCTGCTCCGCCAGCCACGTCAGCGACGGCGCGCAGTCCTGATTCTCAATGGTATATGTCGCCGCCGGACAGACGTCCAGCAGCGTGTCCAGCACCTGTGCCATGGGGATGTCCCCCTGTCCCAGCGGGTCGTGGAGATCCCAGTCCCCCTTGTTGTTGTGCAGGTGTACGTGCTTCAGCCACGGGGCCATGGGACCGATCCACTCCATGGGCGGCGTCCTGCTGACGGAGGTGTTGGCGTGGCCCACGTCCAGACACAGCCCCAGCCGGGGATCGTTCACCTGCTCGGCGATCTGCACCAGCATGTCCGGCCCCGGCTCCATCACGTTCTCCACCGCCAGCACCATGTCCGGCGGTACGTCTGCCAGCAGCTCCTTCCAGAATACCGCCGACTGCTCCACGTACCACTCGGGGAAGTACACCAGCGGGATATACCCGCCGTGGACCACTATCCGCTTCACGCCCAGCATCCGCGCCGTCCGGATGGTCTGCCGGAACCGCCGCAGCGCCGCCTCCCGCACCAGCGGGTCGATGGCGCAGGGGGCCAGCTCCGCAAAGGGCGCGTGGAGCCACAGACGCTCCACCCCCGCGATCTGCTGCCGTACCAGCTCCATGGCGTCCGGCTGCTCCAGCCGCGGGGCCCAGCAGAACTCCGCGATCTCGAAGCCCAGCCCCCATTTTCCGGCCAGCGCCGCCGCCTGCCCGTCGATGCCGGACAGATGCAGCCTGTCCCGCAGCTCCTTCCGTTCCAAAGCAGCTCCTCCTTACAGATATTTCAAAATGATTATAGCATACTTGCCTGTAAATACAAACCCCCAAAACATCCCTGCCCCGACAGGGATTGACGGATTTCGCCGGAGCCGGTATAATCAAACTGTCTGTCCGCAAAACAGGGGAGGGAGGTGCCACCCGTGCGCGATACGTTTTCCGACTGCCATCCGGCGGTCAATTTTGCCTATTTCGCTCTGGTACTGGCCTTCTCCATGACATTGATGCACCCCGTCTGTCTGCTGATCTCCCTGACCGGCGCCTGCTGCTATCTGGCGCGGCTCCATGGCCTGCGAGAGCTGGGGCACAGCGCCCGCTGGCTGGTGCCCATGGCGCTGCTGGCGGCACTGGTGAACCCCGCCTTCGTTCATCAGGGCGTCACCATCCTGACATACCTGCCCTCCGGCAACCCCCTGACGCTGGAGAGTATCCTCTACGGACTGGCCGCGGCGCTGCTGCTGGCCTCGCTGGTGCTGTGGTTCCGCTGCTTCAGCGCCGTCATGACCTCCGACAAGTTCATCTATCTCTTTGGCCGCGCCATTCCCGCCCTGTCGCTGGTGCTGAGCATGACGCTGCGCTTCGTGCCGCGCTTTCGCCGCCAGTTCCATACCGTAGCCCAGGCCCAGCGCTTCATGGGACGCGACACGGAAAACGGCAGCCTGCTTCAGCGGTGCAAAAACGCCATGAAGGTCTTTTCCATCATGGTCACCTGGAGCCTGGAGAGCGCCATCGACACGGCGGACAGCATGCGCAGCCGCGGCTACGGCCAGCCCGGCCGCACCGCCTTCTCCATCTACCGTCTGGACAGCCGCGACCGGAGCCTTCTCCTGTGGCTGGCCTTCTGCGGCACATACCTGCTGGCGGCCGCCCTGAGCCGCGGCCTGTTCTTCCAGTATTACCCCATGCTGGGGGGCGCGCCCCTGCGCCCCATCACCGTCAGCTTTTACGCGGTATACCTGCTGCTGTGCCTGACGCCCGCCCTGCTGTCGTGGGCCTCACAGCGCCGTTTCCGCCGTCTTGAGAAGGGAGGTGCCTGACAAATGAACGAGCTGTTCCGCCTTTCCGGCTTCGGCTTTACCTACCCCCAGCAGCGCCGCCCCGCCCTGACCGGCGTGGACCTCACCATCCGCTCCGGCGAATTCTGGGTGTTGTGCGGCCCCTCCGGCTGCGGCAAATCCACGCTGCTGCGCCAGCTCAAGACCGTCCTGACGCCCCACGGCGTCACCGAGGGCGAGGTGTACTTTCAGGGTACGCCTCTGCGGGATGTCCCCCTGCGGCAGCAGGCGGCGGACATCGGCTTCGTCCTCCAGTCGCCGGAGCATCAGGTGGTGACGGACAAGGTCTGGCACGAGCTGGCCTTCGGACTGGAGAGCCTGGGCTGCGATACCCCGTCCATCCGCCGCCGTGTGGCGGAGATGGCGTCCTTCTTCGGCATTCAGGACTGGTTCCACAAGTCGGTGGATGAGCTGTCCGGCGGCCAGAAGCAGCTGCTGAGTCTGGCCTCCGTCATGGTCATGCAGCCCAAGGTGCTGATTTTGGACGAGCCTACCAGCCAACTGGACCCCATCGCCGCCGCCGATTTTTTGCAGACGCTGGGCCGCATCAACCGCGAGCTGGGCACCACCGTCCTCCTGACGGAGCACCGGCTGGAGGAGGCGCTGCCTCTGGCCACCCACGCCGCCGTGCTGGACGGCGGCCGCCTGCTTTGTACCGGCTCTCCCGCCGAGGTAGGCCGCCGGCTGCGGGGCAGGGGACACGGCATGTTCCTGGCCATGCCCGCCGCCATGCGGATCTGGGCCTCCGTCCACAGCGCCGATCCCGCCCCCGTCACCGTGCGGGAGGGCAGGGACTTCCTGCACCGCTGGGCGTCGCAGCACCCGCTGCTGCCCCTGCCCGAAGCGGAGACACACCCCCACGGCGGCCCCGTCCTGACGGCGGAGGGCCTCTGGTTCCGCTACCAGCCGGATCTGCCGGACGTGGTGAAGGGCCTGGATCTCACCGTGTATCAGGGAGAACTGCTTGCCTTGCTGGGCGGCAACGGCGCCGGCAAGAGCACCACGCTCCACCTGCTCAGCGGAGCGCTGACGCCCTACCGCGGCACGGTGCAGCGCACCGGCCGTATCGGCGTCCTGCCTCAGGACCCTCAGGCCCTGTTCGTGAAAAAGACCGTCCGCGAGGACCTGTACGAGGCATTTGACGGCCAGAAGCTGGAGACCGCCCTGCGGGAAAAGCGGCTGGAGCAGGCGGTGGCCCTCTGCCGCCTGTCGCCCCTGCTGGACCGCCACCCCTACGACCTCTCCGGCGGAGAGCAGCAGCGCGCCGCATTGTGTAAGGTCCTGCTCCTTGACCCCGGGATATTGCTGCTGGACGAGCCTACCAAGGGCCTTGACGCCCAGTTCAAGCAGGAGCTGGCCGCCATCCTCCGCTCCCTGACAGCGGGCGGCGTCACGGTGGTCATGGTCAGTCACGACGTGGAGTTCTGCGCCCGCTGCGCCCATCGCTGCGCCCTGTTCTTCGACGGCAGCGTGGTGACGGAGGGCGCGCCCCGCCCCTTCTTCTCCGGCAACAGCTTCTATACCACCTCCGCTGACCGCATGGCCCGCGGCCTGTGCGCCGGCGCGGTGACGGCGGAGGATGTCATGGCCGTCATCGGCGGCGATGTGCCGCCGGAGCCGGAGCCCCAGCGGATCTACGCCCCGCTGCCGCCGGTGGCGGAGGAGTCCGCCGCGTGGCAGCCGCCCAGACTGCCTTGGTGGCGAAAGGCGCTGGCCGCCGTGTCGGGCCTTGCGGCGCTGGCCATCTTCTGGCACGCCGCCAAATACACGGACCTGACGGCGCTGGTGGGCGGCGGCGCGGTGTCCGCCGCCGGCTGGTCTGCGGTGGGGGAGTACGCCCTGTTCATCGCGGCTCTGTTCGTCACCGCCGCGGCCATCGGCCGCCGCTCGCCCCCGCCGGTGCAGCTCCAGACGCCGGTACAGAAGCGGAAGCTGTCCCGCCGCACCAGGGCATCCGCCGCCCTGATATTGGTGGGCGTCCCCGCCGTCCTGTTCGTGGGCAGCTGCTACTTTGACCTGAAAAACTACTACCTCATGGCCCTGCTGGTGCTGCTGGCCTGCATGCTGCCCTTCTTCATGGTGTTTGAGGGCCGCAAGCCTCAGGCCCGCGAGCTGGTGATCATCGCCGTCCTCTGCGCTCTGGGTGTGGCGGGCCGCGCCGCCTTCTTCATGCTGCCCCAGTTCAAGCCGGTGCTGGCCCTGACCATCATCTCCGGCGTGGCCTTCGGCGGCGAGACCGGCTTTCTGGTGGGTGCCATGACCATGCTGGCCAGCAACTTCCTGTTCTCTCAGGGACCCTGGACTCCGTTCCAGATGTTTGCCGCCGGCATCATCGGCTTTCTGGCCGGCGTCCTGTTCCGCAAGGGCTGGCTCCGCCGCAGCCGCGCCGCCCTGTGCGTCTACGGCGCACTGGCCGCCATCCTCATCTACGGCGGCCTGATGAACCCCACCTCCGCCCTGATCTACGGCAGGGAGCTGAACTGGCAGGTGCTGGTGAGCTATTACCTCACCGGCTTCCCTGTGGACTGCGTCCACGCCGCCGCCACCGTGTTCTTTCTCTGGGTGCTGGCGGAGCCCATGCTGGAAAAGCTGGACCGCATCAAAACGAAATACGGCCTGGTAGAATAAAAAAGAGGTGTGGCAAAAGGCAGCTCCCGATAAGAAAACATCGTGAGGAAAGAGAGAACGGTATAGCTTCGGCTGTACCGTTTTCTCATTTTTCCGTTGATGCCGTGACTTTTGACATTTCCAAGACTCCGATACCCTTGTAGTAAATGTCGATCTCCTGCGTCCGATTCTTGCCCTTTGGGTCGCTGGCCGCATGGACGATGATTTTCTCCACGAACTCATGGAGTATGCAGGGCGTGAGCTCCGGGATATCCGTGTACCTCTCCACAACGGAGAGAAAACGATCAACATCCGACGATTTGCTTTCCTCCAGCTCCACTTCTTTCCGAAGGGAACTCGCCAGCACCTTGAGATCCTGTTCTTCCTTCTCATAGTCCGCAGAGAGCTTCTGAAAGCGTTCATCGGAGAGCTTGCCCGAAATGTTGTCCTCATAGAGCCGCTTGAAGATAGCATCCAGCTCTGTGATCCGCTTTTCGGAATCGGCAAGCTGCCGTTTCCGCTTTGCAAGATCCCGGTCGCGCTGCCGCAGGTCACTGTCCATGACCAGCCTCACAAACTCGTCCTTACTGCGGGAGGCGAAGGAAACGATCTCCCGCAGGTTTTCCAGAATCAATTCCTCCAAGATCACCGTGCGGATGGAATGGGTCTGACCGCAGAAGTCACGGCTCTTTCGGTAGCCGGCGCACAGGTAGTATTCCTGCTCGCGCCGGAAGTTGGTGGCTCTGCATTGATACATGACAGATCCGCAGTCCGCGCAGAACATCATGCCGGAGAACATCCCCATTTCTCCCATTTTTGTAGGACGACGGCGCGTCTGCCTTGCTGCTCTCGCGGCATCTGCGATTGCCTCCGTCCAGATCGGGTCATGGGTGTTCTCAAAGATCATCCACTCACTTTCCGGATTATGGATGACCTTTTTGCTCTTGTAGGACTTCTTCCTCGTCTTGAAATTGACCGTGTGCCCCAGGTACTCCCGCCAGCGGTCCATGATATCCGCTACGGTGGAGGCATCCCATGCGTAAGGCAAGCCCCGCTTGATATTGCTTGCTTTCCGGCCCCTGCTGGCATAATAGGCGGCCGGGGTCAATATCCTTCGCTCTGTCAGCTTCCTTGCAATCTGGGACGGTCCGAAACCGTCCATCACATATAGGCCGATCTCATAGACCACCGCTGCGGCTTCCTCGTCCCTGACCCACAGCTTTTTGTTGTCAGGAGACTTCATGTAGCCATAGGGCGGCAGGGTCGTCAGATGCTCGCCGGCGTTGCCTTTGACCTTCATCACGGCACGGATCTTCTTGCTGGTGTCCTTCGCATACCACTCATTGATGATGTTCCGAAAAGGAGTGAACTCATTATCACCCTGGGTGCTGTCCACGCCATCGTTGACAGCAATAAAGTGAATGTCATGCTCTGGGAACATGATCTCGGTATACATGCCCACTTGCAGATAATCACGGCCCAGGCGTGACATATCCTTGATAATGACCCGCTTGACAAGGCCGGCTTCGATATCCGCAATCATTTGCTGGAAGCCAGGGCGGTTGAACGTTGTACCCGAAATGCCGTCATCAATATAAAAGCGATAGTTTTTGTAGCCGTGGTCAAGTGCGTAGCGTTGAAGGATCTTTTTCTGGTTGATGATACTGTTGCTGTCGCCCTGCAATTCATCGTCACGCGACAAACGGCAGTACAAAGCGGTAACAGCTTCGACGCTCATAGCGTTGTAAGGGAATTGAAGCGCGGCAGCGGTGTTTGACTGATGATACATAGTAACCTCCCATCCGGCAGTCAAACACGGTTTTGAAGTCACCTTCATTATACCGCGTCTTTTTGTCCCTGTCTGCCTGTTTGGGAGAATTAAGTTGTAGCTTCTTTCTGAACGTCCGCTTTCATCAGACGTTCCAACTTTACGGCAATACTCTCGTCGCTCTTTTCTCGAAAGAAGGAATTGACGATAAAGGTTGTGTTGCCGATCTGTTTTTCGCTCCGCTTCGGCGGGGCGTATTTCTTTTCAGATGAAACGGTCGTTTGCATAGTTAGCCCCTTTCTAATCGTCTGAAAACAAATCATTTTTTGATAGCTTACGAAGAACAGCAGAAACGGACGGCTGAATGGTCTATCAGCTCCACGGGAATCCCACCCCCGCGCGGTTCTCGCGCGGCCCTGCTCATTGCCTGCGACGCCTCACCGCCTGAATACGGCTGCACGCCCGGACTGTGACTGCAAGGGAGTATCGCCCCGCCTGTGCATCGTGACCCGCGGGCTGCCTTGCCCGCTTTGCGGCCCGGTAGATGTCGCTCACTCCGTGGGAGGTCCTGGCGTACCGGCCGTATGGCTCCGCACAGACGGGAATGTATCCGTCTGCTCTATGCTGCGCCGGGGTTTGCCGGGCTTTCTTTGTCAAGGAGCAAAGGGCTCAGCCGCGCGGAAAGGGGGACGCACGGTTAAGGCCCGCCTGGGTTTAGTTCAGGTCGAAACTCAGGATGGCAACGATCAGCTTCGTCTTAATTCGACGGCGGATCTCCTCGTCCACAGCAAAGCAGGGGTTTCCGTTCTGATTGCAGCCCCTACGCATGGACAGTGCCGCTATGTAGCCGGAATAGTGGTCCAGCACACGGTTTACGGCTTCCGGGTCGCCCCGCACGGCGGCGGCGATCACCGGATAAGGGATCAGACTGCTTCGCGCGTTTCTGCGCTTACTCATTCGCGTCACCTCCCATCAGCTTTCTCAGCAGATCGTAGGCCTGCTGCCTGCGGTTGTTGACCGTTCTCCGGGACAGGCTCAGCCTCTCGCCGATCTCCCGGTCTGCCAGCTCCAGGAACCAGTACATCAGAAGGATATCCCGGAATCTCTGAGGCAGGGCGGTCAGCGCGGCGGCCAGCCGGTCATCCTTAATAAGGATCACGTCGCTGCCCACAGGGAAGGATGTATATTCCCACGGATAGAGGTCATAGGTTGCAAGCGCCTCGCTGCCCTCCTCCGACAGATCGCTCAGGGACACGAAGCGGTCCTGCTGGACGCGAACCTGACGGAAAGCGTTAGCAGACTCATTTCGGATGGTCCTTTTGCAGAACGCATCGAAGGTGTGCTGCTTGTGCCGGTAATGGTGTTCAAGGTCCATTTTCTCACCTCCCTTCGCGCCGGAAGGCAGGTCGTGGTTTCCCCTTTCACCCCTTACTGGTTTTCCAAATGCCCCTTTTGGCCATTTTTTCGGAAATTTCTCAAAAAATTTTTTTCGCGGCTCATGCTGCGCTCCTTTCGTTCTGTTCGGGTGGATGTTCCTTCCAGAACGAAGGGCGGCGGAGAGCGGCAGCCCACGGCGAAGAAGTGCCATGGATGACAAAAAGCACCTATAAAGGCTTCAAAACCTTCATAGGTGCTCAATAGGCGCAATGAAACAGCAGAAAGGGCAGGCGGGTGCAGAAAACTGCTTTCATGCCGTATTAGTCCGGTTATGCGATTTGTGCGGCGGCAAGCCGCATCAGCGACACCTCCTGTACTCTTTTGTCATAGACTGATTTCCTTTCTGCTCAAATCGGATAGAAATGGCGAAAGGCGGTTGTTCAAAAGAGCAACCGCCTTTCCTGACGAATGAAACCGAAAAGGGGCGCGGGGCTATTTGC
>OJKW01000028.1_pt1 | contig 142980 bp, 114 predicted proteins | sample 1596591 | NCBI WGS metagenome assembly OJKW01 (sample SAMEA4350166, study PRJEB24818) | metagenome | biome: human; feature: gut; material: faeces | place: Denmark | collected 2013-09 | reverse complement strand
CCAAAGCCGAGCGCTACTAATTGCCCGAAATCTTTTCCGCGCGCATTCTGTCGCATGCCGTGTTAGTGCTTGCCTTGCTTGTGCCGAGACCGTCAAACCCCATTTACGGTGGCTATTGCGGCGGGGTCCCACCTCTTCCCATTCCGAACAGAGAAGTTAAGCCCGCCTGCGCCGATGGTACTGCGATGCGATGCGGGAGAGTAGGAGGCCGCCTTTTTTCATCATGCCGCGTCCTCGCGAGGATTGTCCTCGTGGGGACGCTTTTTTTGTTGGCTTGGCTGGCAGCCGGGGAGGACTGGGAGGGCTGGGAGTAATGAGAGGACTGGGAGAAATGGGGCTGATACGACTGTGTTTGCCGGATTCTTAAAGTATTACCGAACTGACGTTATTATAGGATTCCGTTATCTATAAGTCCCATTGTGGCTTCAAATTGTTGTCCTATTTTTCCTTCGTGTTCATGTATTTCATAGTTGAACAAATTGAAGTTCTCAAATCCCATGTCTTTTAATATGGCCATGCTTGCTTCGCGCTTTACCGTGTCGTTGTAATTGGGGATTAACGGCAGGCGGATGGTGATGCGTTCCTGTGGCACCTGCGATGCGAGCAGCTTCAGGTTCTTGATTAGCAGTTGGTTGTTTTTCCCTGTGTATTTGTGGTATATGTAATCGTTCATGTCCTTGACGTCCACATACCAGTGGTTGATGTAGGGCATTACTTCTTTCAAGTGCTTGGTTTTAACGTTAAGGGCTGTTTCCAACCGGATGTTCCATTCTTTTGGGGCGATGTCGCAGAACTCGCGTATGAACGTACTTCTTAGCAGCGGTTCGCCGCCGCCGAAGGTCACTCCGCCGTCTGTTGCGAGGTAATACAGGTTGTCAACAGCAATCTCGTCAAGAAGTTCTTGCGGTGTTATGGTGCGGCATTCAATGTTTTTGTCAAGGCATTGCGGATTGAGGCAATACCTGCATTGCAACGGACATCCGTGAAAGGCTACGAGCGTTGTAACGCCCTTGCCGTCGGTGGCGATGCGGTGGCGTTCTATTCCTATGAGCGGTGCTTCCATGTTTGCAAATCTATTAATTTTTCTTTGTGCTTGTTTTACTTTTCACGAAAATTTTTATTTTTGTGAAAAAATGACCTGATATGGACCATGGAAGGAGCATTTGCAACGTTCTGAAGAGTGTGAGGAAGGCCATCGCCGATGCCAACGGCATCAGGTACGAGCCTGCGGAGTGCGGTTTCGAGGGCGAATGCCGCGGCACATGTCCGGCGTGCGAAGCCGAGTTGCGGTATATCGAGCGCGAGCTTAGCCTGCGGAGGATGGCCGGGTGGGCTGTCACCGTAGCCGGAATAGCCCTTGGCGCGGCGGCTTTGACGGCCTGCGGACGTGATGTGGCGCAGCAGTTCGAGCAGCCTAAGACGACGGTAAATGCCAATGAAAACAGTGAGATGTTCGGGTTGGTTGAGGAAAGCCCGAGCTTTCCCGGCGGCCAAAAGGCTTTGATGGACTATATAAGCACGCATTTGAGAAATCCTAATCCTGAAAATTGCGCCGGCGGCCGCGTCATCGTGCAGTTTGTTGTCGGCAAGGACGGAACGGTGAAGGATGCAAAGGTGGTGCGCGGCATCGACCCGGAGTTGGACGCCGAGGCGTTGCGCCTTGTCGAAAACATGCCGAAGTGGAGACCCGGAAAGCTTGCCGGAGAGCCAGCCGAGGTGCGTTATACGCTGCCTGTAACATTTAGTTGGAAATAAACGAAAACAGAACGATGACAGCTTTGTAACCAGTTGATTGTCAATAAGATAAAAACAGGGTTTTAAAAGGCCGTCTTTCGCATTGCGAAAGACGGCCTTTTAGCGTATGATTGACGGCCTTTTGCGTTGTAAAAGGCCGCTTTTTGCAATGTGCCTTGTTATGGCATGTGCTACGTCGGTTTATTTGCTGTTTTTCGGTCAGGCATTGTTTATATGTCCGTAGATTTTGTATTTTTGTAGAGTGAACCATTTTCTGACAGTTTATAACCTGCACCCATGAACATGTACAGATTCGTTTTCGGTCGTATCGGCAGCTTTAAGGCGCCGATGCTTTTGTTCTGGCTCATGCTCAATTGTGTGTGTCTGCGTGCCGGAGGCAGGCTTGCCTCGCATTGGCCTGCTACGGTAAAGGAGTGCGATTCAATCGTATATATGCTTGAACAGGGCAGCGGTTGTGCGACGGCGAGACAAAGCATGCTGGTGCGCCGGTTGTATGGTGTTAGTCGGAAGTATCCCGGCAACAAGGCCGTGCGTTGGCGCGCGTTGTATTGGGATGCCGTTGACAAGAACGACAGGATGATGCCGGCTTTGGCCGACAGTCTGCTCGGGGCGGCAGGACGGCTGGTTGACAGCGTAGCTTACGAGTATGATTACAGGCGCATAAGGCGCAGTGCGGCGTTGGTGCGCTTGCGGTCTCCTGGGCAGATGTACAACCTTTACAGGGCGCAGCTTTCCGATTTGGAGTATTTCGAGCGGATAAGCGACCATAAGACCGTGGCCAGCTGCCATCTTGTATTGGGCAAAGTATTCCTAGACATAGGTGAGCCTTTGCAAGCGTTGGACGAGAGCCGCGAGGCCCGGAGGTTGTTCCTTGCGGCTGCGTCGCCAGGCAGGGCTGCTTCGGCAGAGATGAACGAGGCTCTGTGCCTTATTAAGGCCGGCCGTTCCGGCGAAGGACACAGGCTACTTCTGAAGCTGGCACGCAGCGGCAAGGTGGCGGGTGACACGCTTTTCCATACGTTGGTGCTGCTCAATCTCGGCTATGCTTACGGCTGTATAGGCGAGGAATGTCCCGATGTTTACATGGAGGTGCTGGCTCGGTTGTCGTCAAGTGTCGACATTCCGCATGTGCGTGCGCTTGCCGGCATCAATCTCGGTTCGTGGCATTACCGCCGCAAGCGTTACCGTGAGGCCGCCGCACTGTTCACGTCGACGCTTGGATATGCCGAAGAAAACGGGCTTGTGGAATGGCGTGCGAAGTGTAGCCTTGGCCTTGCCGATTGCTTTATGGCCTTGCATAAGCCGGTGGAGGCAGCCTCGTATTACAAGCGTTATGCCGAACTTACCGACTCTTTGAGCCTTGATGACATGCGCGCCAAAATCCTGATGGCTGAAGAGGCAGGCAACATAAAGGCCTTCAATGAGGCCGTGGAGGCCGAGAAGGTGCGTGCCAAAATCAGTAACATGCGCATTGTGGCAATATCAGCGGTGGTGTTGCTTGTGCTCGGCGCCGTGTGCATATTGTACTGGTACAAACACCGTATTGCCGTAATACGCCTCATGGAAAAGCAGGTTGAGAGCGAGCGCAACCGGCTGGAGCTTGAGCGGCAGAGCCGTAAGCTCGCCGCAAGCACCATCGAGATGGAGGACAAGGTGAACGCCCTCAGGGCCATACGCGGCATGGTGGCCGAAGCCGTTGACCGCCATGAGATAGACTCCGGGCTGGGAAGCAGGATAAGGGCGCAGCTCAAGGCGCATCTTGACGCAGACGTGGGCTGGGGCACTTTCAGGCAGGCTTTCGAGCAGGTGTATCCGTCTTTCTTCACACGTCTTAAGGAACGCCACCCCGTCTTGACAGATTATGATGTCAGGTTGTGCGCCTATATCGTGGCCGGGGCTGACAACAAGCAGATTTCAATGCTGCTGAACATTCTGCCTGAGTCGCTCAAGAAGTCGCGCACACGCCTCAGGAAGAAGCTCGGCATAGGGGCAGGCGACAGCCTTGCCGACTATCTGCGCGGCTTTAACGGCTCATAGCAGCATAAAGGAAAGCCCGGACATGGCGTCACGCTGACGCCGCGTCCGGGCTTTGCCGGTATGTGCAGCCTGCCTTTACAGCTTTATTTTTACGGTCTTTCCGCCTCCTGCAGTCATGGCCTTTACTATGTACACGCCAGCCGGCAGTCCCGATGTCGGCACGCAGTGGCTGCATGTGCCCGTGCCGCCGGCACTGTACACGGCCATGCCTGATGCGCTGTACACCTCAACCTTTACTATTTCCTGTCCGGCGTTGATGCTGATACCGCCTTCGGTTGCGTATATGTTGATGCCTTGTCCGCCGGTTTCAGCCCCGGTTATGCCTGCCGTCTGCGTGGTGATTTCAATGTCATCAACCATCATCACCGTGCCTTCGGTGTTCTTGCTGATGTATTGCAGGGCTACGTAGACATCCTTCCCGTCATACTGCGACAGGTCTACGCTCACTTCTTCCCATTCTTCCGCCGGTGCTTCGCGTTCTCCTCCAATTGCGATGAAGCTGTCAAAAGCATCGTCAGTGTCAGACACCAACAGGCGGAACCTTTCCGGTTTATTTCTGTATTCAATGGCGTATGTTTTCACGAACAGCGTAAGCCGTGAGCCGTTGCCTAATTTCAGCTTGGGCGAAATCAGCCATACGTCGCTTTCTATTTCTTCCGTTCCAAACCCTGTTGCAAATGCCGCGCCGAAACGTTTGCCTGAATGCGGATAGAAACCGGGTATGTCTGTTATCGGCGGTGTTGTGCTTTCCGGGTTGAATGCGATGAATCCTACAGGCTCGGCATAGTGCGGATAATCGTAACGCGCCCATGAGTTGGTGCGCCGTCCCAGTCTGTCCACGGTGCGCCAGCGTGGGTTGAACATAGTTCCGCAGTCAAAGTCGTCGCACTGTTCGAAGTCCATTTTATAAGGGTTGGCTTCTTCAACAGCCTCAATAGTGCGCGTTATTGTGTTGTCTGAAGCGTCTTCGTCGCCGTCAAGTATGGCAGTCACGGCTATTTCATGTATGCCAGGGGAGGTCAAGTCGATGTTTCTGAACATAATTTCAGCCGTGCCGTAAGGTTGAATGTCAATCAAGGTATCGGCCAGTTCCACGCCGTCCACCGTGCATGCGAGCTTCATTTGCGTCACGGTTTCCGTGCCGAGGTTAGCCAGTTCCACGCCGATAGAGTCGTTTTTGCCGTATAGTCCTTTGTCTTTCAGCGGGGCGGTGAATCCTGTCAGCTCAATGTTTTTCTTGTAGACGGTGGCGTTATGGCCGAAGTTAAGTCTCGCTACAATGGCTCCCGAGCCGCTTATGTGGTAGAGCCTGCTGCCGTCGCTTTGGTAGAACATAGCCCTTTCGTCGTCAGGTATGTTGGCTATTCCCATGTTGTCCTGCGTCATTTGGTGCACCTCTATGTAGTAGTTGCCCGGCAGGAGCAGCTTCGGCGTGAAGGTGAACGTGCGCAGTCCGCCTTCCGCTCCTCGTTCGGCTACGGTCTGGAAGAGCCTTCTCCCGATGGTGCGGCCGTCTTCTTCCAGCGTATATAGCGATATTTCCATGTCGCGTTCAATGTAAGCCTTGTCCTCGGCGAGTCCTATTGTCACTGATGTCAGTGTGTCGGCGGCGTTCAGCCGGTACACGTTGCCGAACTTGGCGGTGTCGTATGATATGCCGATACCGTGCGTAAAGTCCTTTATGTCCTCGGTTGCCAGTATGCTGTCTGTCAGCAAGATGTCAGGCAACAAGATGCCGTTGTCGGAGTCGTATATCTCTCCTTCCGTTTCCACAAGCATGCTTATGCCTTTCACCGTCTGGCCTGCGGCGGTCTTGGGCATAGTCCCTTGTGTGGTCACTACGGCCGTATCGCCAGGTTGTATGTTTACGTCCTGCCAACTGCTGAAGAGTGTCTGGCCGTCAGCCAGCATCGATACGTTTGCCCGTTTCACGGCTTCGGTTCCCCTGTTCACTACAGTCATGGCGTATGTTCCGCTGCTGTTGTATTGTTCGGTGGGCGTCTGTACGGCCAGTGCCGTGTGCTGTTCAATGGCTTTCAGGTCGTTGTCGTACATGCCGTTTACGCCGATGTGGTAGATGTTCAGCGGTATGTCTGTACCCGTGCTGGTGTTGATTACTGCCACGGTGTACATCCCCGGCTCTATGTCTGCTATCTCGATTTCTTTTTCCGCGCCGTTTCTTGTCACGGCGTTGTCTTCGAACACGGTGCGCCATTGTGCAATGTCAGTGCCGGCCAGGCCGAGGATTACTTTCATTGATGCCGTGTTGCTGAACATGCCTCCAGAGTAAGCGATTGTCAGCCTGACAGGGGTGTCGATGCTGATGCAGGGTGAATACAGTCCGTTTTCAGTCCCTTGGGCTGTGCTGGTGTAGCATTGGCCGTATGAGTCGTATGTCCAGCTGCCGGTGGAATGCCCCTCCCAGTCGTCGCCCGGGCCTTGGGTAAAGTCGCTTTGCAGGGGCAGCTGGCTGTACAGAGGCTTGTGCTCTACGGTCTCGCTGCGCTCGGCAGTGATGTCGCCGCAGGCCGCCGTCACCTTGATGCTGTATGTTCCGTCTGCCGACATGTCGGCTTGTGTCTTGAATATGAACGTAGCCGAGCTGTCAGGAGCTATCGTCAGGTCTGCTGTTTCGCTTACGGGAGCGCCGCCGTTGATGGTGTAAGCCAGGGTTATTTGCTGTGCGTCGCCGTTGCCCGTGTTGCGGATTACGGCACCGATGGCTGTAGTTTCGGAGTAGTCGCACTGCGAGTAAGGCCTCACTATTTTTTCGATTGACAGCTCGGGTGTAAGCTTTGTTGCCCCAACGCCTGCCGAGAAGTCGTCAACATAGGTGCTGAAACCGTTGGTGGAGGTTGAGCGCAGTGACAGGTAATACGTTCCGCTTTGTTCGATTTCAAAGTTTACGGCTTTTTGTTTCCATGTCTTTGAGTTTATCGTCCACTGTTTGATGGTGCTCATTTCGTTGACATCCGCCGTGGTGCCGATGAGCAGTTCGAGTGTCTCAGTACCGTCGTCGCGTACTCCTTTGGCGTAGAATGTTACGTGGTTTGTGCCTGCCTGTAGTGCCAGAGGCATTGTTGTCATGAAGTCGTCGTTGCCTGTCGTCTGGTTTGTCTGGCAGTATGCGCAGCCCGGATTGCCGTCAGGGCCGTTTTGCCAGTCGATGAATTCCCATTGGATTAGGTCTCCATTGCGGTTTGTCACGCTCCATTCGTTTGTGAACTGTTCGGATGACGAGAAGTCGCATCGGTATGTCTCTCCCGTGCCGTCGCCGCCGGTTTGGGCGTTGACGGTGCCTGCCACAAGGGCTAATGACAATAATTGGATGTAGCGTAGATTTTTCATGTGATTTTGGATTATAAAGTTTTCACGCCGCAAAAATAACAGTTTGCAACGTGAAACGCTTAAAATAGGGGGTGACAATGAGGTGACACGCATGAAAAAACGTCTTTGTGCATGTCTGGTACGGCCTGTGCCGCCTTATAGTTTCCTCAGCTCAATGCGGAAGGTTGTGCCTTTGCCGGGTTCCGAACTCTTTACGTATATGCGGCCTTTGTGGTATTCCTCCACTATGCGTTTTGCCAGGGAGAGGCCCAGTCCCCAGCCGCGCTTCTTTGTGGTGAAGCCCGGACGGAACACGTTGCGCAGGTCTTTCTTGCGTATTCCCTTGCCCGTGTCGCTCACGTCGATTACGGCTTTGTCAGCGTTCTGCCATATCCTGAGGGTTATCGTGCCGCTGCCTTCCATCGCGTCGACGGCGTTCTTGCACAGGTTTTCTATCACCCACTCGAACAGCGAGGCGTTAATCCTTATTACGATGTCGCCGTCGGGGAAGTCTTTTACGTACCTTACTTTCTGCGAAGTGCGCCGTTCCATGTACTCTATGACGTGCTCCATCACCGTGTTAAGGCTTGCCGGTACGGGTTCGGGCAGCGAACCTATCTTAGAGAAGCGGTCGGCTATCAGTTCGAGCCGCTTCACGTCCTTGTCCATTTCGGGAATGAGCGTGTCGTCGGGATAGCTCTCTTTCAGTATTTCCGTCCACGCCATGAGGCTTGATATGGGCGTGCCCAGCTGGTGGGCGGTTTCTTTCGACAGTCCCACCCACACTTTGTTCTGCTCGGCCTTCTTCGATGTAAGCAGGGCGAAGATGGCCACAACTACGAAGAGCATCACCACTCCGAGCTGTATGTAGGGGTAGGCGGCGAGCCGTCGCAGCATCACCGAGTCGTCGTAGCACACGTCGATGTAGCCGTCGTGTGCGCCTTCGCCCAGCTTTATCCTGATGTACCGTCCTTCGGCATGCAGCCTTTTGCCGACGGCCTCGGCCTGCCGCAGGCTGTCGTCGAGCGTCCGTCCGTCGAGCCTCACGTTCCTGTAAATCTGCACTTCGCCCCTTGCCCCGGTCACTATTACGGGTATTGTGTTGTTCTCGTTGATTACTTTCAGGACTAAGTTCAGGTCGGTGGTCTCGTCGGCCATGTTGAGCGAGCGCATGGCTTCCGCCCACACTTCCATCTTGTTGTGTTCTTCGGCCTTCAGTTCGCGCACGAGCGAGTTAGACACTATTAGCGAGGCGACGGCTATGAGCACCGCCGCCACAACGAGGATGATTTTCACATGGCGTATCCTGTCTGTCCACTGCATACGTATATATAACGTGCCAGGGGCGGTAATATTGCTTCATTGAGTTATCAGACGTTGACTGGAGTTAGCTGACAGATGCCTTGCTGATTGGCGGTTTGTGGCGGCTCTGTAATTAGCTGATAATCAGCGGCGTTGTAAAAGGCCGTGTTTTGGCTTGCAAAAGGTGGCCTTTTAGATGGCAAAAGATGGCCTTTTGCAACCCAATTGACCGTGTTTTGAATTGAGAGTTGAGAATTGTGAATTGACAATTATGATTTGCCTTGCTAACAGACGACCTTAAAGGTAATCATAATTTTTCATTCTTAATTTTTCATTCTTAATTAAAAAAACAGACCCACCCCAGCCCTCCCGAAGGGAGGGAGCTTGATTACCTGTGCTTATTAAGGCTTACGTCCGTGCGGATTTGCAATCCGCACAAGGTATGATAACGGATTTGTAATCCTGTAACAGCTGAAAATCTGACTGCTGGATGTCTGTAACTTTCTGCTTGACTTTACGGTGGATTACAAATCCATAATGGCAAATTACCATGTGCGGATTGCAAATCCGCACGGACGTAATGGCCTTTTGCATTGCAATTTGCCGTGTTTTAAATTGAGAGTTGAGAATTTAGAATGGATAATTATGATTACCTTTGAGGCCGCCTGTTAGCAAAGGTAATCATAATTATCCATTCTAAATTCTCAACTCTCAATATCCTGACCCTGCAACAGTTAATTAACTATCGCTTTTAGTTTTATTAACCATAAAACATTTGGAGGTTACTAAAAGATTTAGTTACTTTGCGGTGTGAAAACATAGAACTGTACAGAACTGATAAAACACAAAGAAGATGAAAACACTAACACCGCGCGAAGAAGAGATTATGAACCGCTACTGGGACAAGGGGGCTATGCACATACGCCAGCTTCAGGAACTGTATGACGACCCGAAACCGCATGTCAACACGCTGTCTACGCTCGTACACATACTTGAAGACAAGGGCTTCCTCGCCCACGAGGCCATAACGCCGCGCTGCTACAAGTACTACCCCGTGCTCTCTCGCGACGACTACCGCCGCGGTTCGCTCGGAAACGTGGTAAACAAGTTCTTCAACAAGTCGTACCTCGGCGTAGTTTCCGCCCTTGTGAAGGAAGAGAAAATATCCGTTGACGACCTGCGCGAGCTGATAAAAAAGGTTGAGGAAGGAAAGTAAAACATGTTGAGACGCTTGTTGTTGGCATTGGCCTGCGTCCTCGGCTTGCAGGCTTACGGACAGAAAACCATGCCGGGCTACATCATCAACGGCATGTTCTTCAGCGAGTTTCCTGAGCATTTGGAGGACAAGGAGCTTGAAACGGCCTTAATAGGCGACGGCTTGGGCAACCACGCCATTGTGATAAAAGACGCCGTGCTGACCGCCGCCGACAGCCTGTTGGCAATTCCAAACGACAAGGTTGCCGACGCGGAGGAGTGGCTACGGCGCGCCGCCGACAGTGATGTGGAGTTCAACCGGCTTGTAGTGAAGTATTACAGCGGACTTGACATGGCCGTGGGCGACATGGTAAAGCCGTTCAGCGTGAGGGATGTCGATGGCCGCGTGTGGAGCAACGACAGCCTGCTCGGCCGCCCGTATGTGCTCAACTTCTGGCATACCGGCTGCGGTCCGTGCAAGAGGGAGATGCCCGAGATAAGCCGCTGGATTGACGAATGCCCCGGAGCGGCATTCCTTGCAGTTACTTTCGACCGTGCGGCCGCCATCCGCCCAATCGTCGAGGAGCGCGGCTTCCGCTTCGTCCAGATAGCCGGCGACGAAACCCTGTGGTCCATGTTCGGCGTAAAACAGGTGCCGGCCACGGTGCTTGTGGGCAAGGACGGACGCATAAGGAAGATAACCATCGGCACCAACGAGCGCAAACGCGCCGACATGCTGGCCGCCATCAAGGCCGCATGCGCGGAGTAGTATTAAGGAGTTAAAGAAGTTAAGGAAATTATCGCTCGCTGCGCTCACTAAGAAGCTAAAGCCGAATGCCTTGTCTGTTGGCGACATGTTGGCACGCTGTGTAATGATTTTTGATATTGATAAAACGATAAATTGCTATGGGACTGTTTTTCATATACTCGCTGAAGGTGGCGCTTTGCCTCGTCGCGTTCTACCTCGTTTACAAGCTGCTGTTGAGCCGCGAGACGTTTTTCGGCTTCAACCGGGCGGTGTTGCTGGGCATGGCCGCTGTGTCGCTGCTGTTGCCGTTGGTGCATTTCACGGTTGAGGATGCGCCTGCCGCGGCCGGTGGTTTTGTGGTGGTTGAGGACATTGTGATGCAGGCAGTGGCCGAAGACGCCCCGGCGTTCACCGTCACTGTGGCCCAGGTGTGCTTCCTTATATATGTGGCAGGCGTGGCGTTCTTCCTCTGCCGCGAGGTGTGGTCGCTCTTCAGCCTGCGCCGTATGATACGCGGCGGCCGCCACGTGAGTACTGACGGCGGAGTGAATGTGGTCGTTGTCAGCGGCGACGTGTCGCCGTTCAGCTGGATGGGCAACATCGTCATCAGCGAGAAAGACTATGCCGACAGTCCTGAATACATACTCGTACACGAGCGTGCGCACGTCGCCGCCCACCATTCGGTAGACATACTGCTGTGCGATTTGCTCATCGTTTTCCAGTGGTTCAACCCTGCCGCGTGGCTGCTAAAGGCCGAACTGCAGTGCGTACACGAGTATGAGGCCGACAGCCTGGTGCTCGCCTCGGGTGTTAACGCTTCCGACTACCAGCTCTTGTTGATACGCAAGGCGGTGGGCGACAAGCTCTTTTCAATGGCAAACAATCTAAACCAAAGTTCACTTAAAAAACGAATTACTATGATGCTAAAAAAGAAATCAAATCCGTGGAGCCGCGCGCGTATGCTCGTTGCCATCCCGGTTGCGGCTGTAGCCGTAGTTGCTTTTGCTACTCCTAAGGCCGAGAGCCTGAGTAATGTAATTGAAAGCGAGAGCGATGCTCTTGTAAGTAGGGTAGTGCCTGCCGTCAAGGCGCAGGCCGCCGAGCCGTTACCGGTTGTGACGGCTGCGCCTGCGACGGCCGCCGAGCCTGTACAGGCTGTAGCCGACGCGCAGCCTAAGGCCGATGCACCCGAAGCCGTTGTGCCCGACGGTGACGACAAGGTGTATGACATTGTAGAGCAGCAGCCCGAGTTTCCGGGCGGCCCGAGCGCGATGGCGAAGTGGCTCGGAGACAACATCAAGTACCCTGCCGAGGCTGCAAAGAAAGGCATAGAGGGCCGCGTAATCGTGCAGTTTGTCGTAGGTAGCGACGGAACGGTGGGCAACGTGAACATCATGCGCGGCGTAGACCCGCTGCTCGACAAGGAGGCCGTGCGCGTAATCAACGCCATGCCGAAGTGGACTCCCGGCAAGCAGGACGGCAAGCCAGTGGCCGTGAAGTACACCATTCCCGTAACGTTCCGCCAGGACGGCGGTGCAGATAAAGGCAAGGCGCAGTCTGACGGACAGAAAGGCCATGTGGTTAAGATAAACGGAGAGAATTATGTTCCTGACGATACGCAGAGCGTCAACCTTGAAGGCTCGCCTTACTACGTGGTTGACGGCAAGCACGTTGAGAGCGTCAGTAACATTAACGTGAACGACATCAAGCAAATCAACGTGTACAAGGATGCCAAGCACACCACCGACAAGTATGGCGACGCGGCCAAGAACGGTGTGGTGGAAATCACTACCAAGAAGAAATAATACAGCAGGAAAATAACTCTCTCGATATAAGGCGTGGCGGCGCGGACGAGCGTAGCCACGCCTTTTTGCGTGCCTGCCGTCGACGGTTTGCTCCGCAAGCGTAACCTGTTGATAATCAGCGGTGTTGCGAAAGGTCGCCTTTTAGCCTGCAAAACACGGCCTTTTAGAGGGTAAAACACGGCCTTTTGCATTCCAATTTGCCGTGTTTTGAATTGAGAATTGATAATGGGGAATTGATAATTATGATTTGCCTTGTTGGCAGACAGCCTAAAAGGTAATCATAATTATTCATTTTTAATTTTTCATTTTCAATTCAACAAAAGACCCACCCCAGCCCTCCCGAAGGGAGGGAGCTTGATTACCTGTACTTATTGAGACGCAATCGAGGCACTTGTTAATTTATGTCCGCACGGACGTAAAGCATAATCGAGACACTTGGTAATCGTCATGCCGTGCACCGGTGCGGCATCCAGGCATTCGATATGTGTGTGTTCGGAAGTGAAATTATTGTTAATCGGCATGCAGGCTGATACGCTGTAACGTGAAAAGATGTATATTTGCATAGCTAAAACGAACGAACAAACACATTCTTGCGCCATGAATTATCCAAGTATTTGTTTCCCGAAGATATGCAGAAGCGCGTGTGCGCTCTTCATGTTTTTCACTTGTGTCGCCGTGTCGGCTGGCGGTGTTGAGGTCTGCGGAAATGAAGACGCTCCGCTTACGGCTGAGGTTCAGGACAGTCTTTATGAAAAGGCATGGCCGATGAGGCAGCTCGACGTTAAGCCGGAATATCCCGGAGGACGCGAAAAAATGATTAAGTATGTGTTCAAGAGCTTGAAAAGGCTTGGCTTCGGCAACTACACCGGCGACTTGACAGAGATGCGCGTAGGCTTTTTCATAGAGCGTGACGGCAGTGTGACAGGCGCGAGAATACTTAAACATGGTACCGAAGAACAGGATCTCGCCGTGCTTGAGGTGCTTGAGGAAATGCCGAAGTGGAAGCCCGGAGAGAAAGACGGAAAAGCTGTTGTTACACGTTATACGGCGCGGTTGAGTGTTCCGACAGACTCGAAAAAAGGTAAAAGGGTGTCGCCGAAGTTCCCCGGCGGCAGCGATTCGCTGTGGGAATATCTTTACACGGCTCGCTCGATGTCGCCTGCCGGCAGTTATTCGGGGCGTGTGATGAAGGTTGTTGTAGAGTTTGTCGTTGACAAGGACGGCAGCGTGAAGGATGCCCGCGTGACGCGGCACGGCAACGCCATGATGGACGAAACGCTGTTGCAGGCCGTGAGGAATATGCCGAGATGGGAGCCTGCTACAATCAACGGCAAGCCTGTGAGGTGCCGTATGCGCCTGCCTTTGACGTTCGGGCGCAAGGTGGTGAGCCATGGGAAATATAACAGTATGCTGCAATATTGACGATTGTAAAGTTGGTTTGTAAAGTGTCTGGGCTATGAGAAATATAATGTCTTGCTTTGGAATGTTGGCCGGGCGGACTTCCGCAATGTTGCTGTTTGCCTTGTTCCTTGGTTCAGGTGTGTGCCAGGCAGCCGGTAGCGGTGCCGACAAGCCTGCCCACATAGTATATAAGGTTGACGGACAGGAAGTGACCAAGGCCGTATATGATAGTGTCCGGAAGGACGATATATTCAAGTCGTACACAATAGAACCGGCCGAAGCCGTTAAGAAATACGGCACATACGCTGCTGGCGGTGTGCGCGTCATCGTGACGAAAGGCGTGTACAGTCAGTCAGGGCACCGCGTTTTCTCGTATGACGGAGAAGGCCGCGTAGTGCCTGACAGCTCGTATATCGACCCGTTTGACAACGGGCATTTTGCCGGTATCAAGCCTTATGTGCTGAAATCGTCGGACACTGTTGATGCCGGAAGGGCCTACGTGGTGAACTGTTACAAGTATAATGGTTGGGAAAACGAGCCTGGCGACTTCAATGTGGTAGAGATGACATGCGGCGGAGACACCGTTCTGACGCTTGACAACAGTGATGCCTGGGTGCCTTTCATGCGCGAACTTGGCGAGGACGGTCAGTGCCCGTATTATGTGTTGCCGCTTGGCAGAGGCGCTACGGCCTTGTTTTTCAAGGGATATACATACGAAAGCCCCTCGCCGTTGACCGTGGTTGTGCTTAAAGACGGGCGCGCAAGCCTTGTGCTCAACAAGCGGATGGTTGTCAATGAGATTGATGATGAGCATAAAATGTTCTTCATGCAGGAAGATTTTACTGAATATGTGTCTGACGACGGACCTGCCACCATGCCTGCGCGGCACTTCCTGTGGATAAAGGACGGCATGCTTTATTTCAACTGACGGAGTTCCTGCACGGTGTGTATGGTATGCAGCCGAAGCGGTAAAGAATGGCTGACTGTCGGCGGTAAACCATTTTTTGCATATAAAGTTATGCTCGTATGAAAAATAATTCGTAACTTTGCAGCCCGAAGAACTGTGCCGCCCATGCCGATGCTTGTGCACCGGCGACGGGCAAGGGCACTCTTTGTTGTTTCATATAACCGACAACATGTACAGTCAGGAGTCATTGAAAATTGACTTGGCGGCCTTGAAGGAAGGCGTTACGGTCTTTGAATACGACCTCGGCGACGATTATTTCGAGGCTGTTGAAGCCCCTGAAGTGAGGCGTGGTGAAGTACACGTCAGTGTGAACGTCAACCGTTCGGGCGGCGTGTTCCGCATAAGCGTGCATACGGAAGGCACGGTTCATGTGCCGTGTGACGTGTGCCTTGACGACATGGAGCAGGCCGTGAGCGCCGACAACACGCTGACGGCACGCATCGGAGAAGAATATTCCGAAGACGAAGACATCATAACGGTCGGCAAGGAAGAACCCTTGCTCGACATTTCATGGTTCGTTTACGAGTTCATAGCACTAAGCATCCCCATCAGGCATGTGCATGCACCTGGAAAATGCAATCCTGCCATGATAAAGGTTCTCGAGGAACACTCTGCCGCCCGAAGCGCGGAGGGGGACGCGGAAGAGCCGGTGGACTCGCGTTGGAGCGAATTGGAAAAATTAAAAACAATAATTAAAGATTAAAGAAAATGGCACATCCTAAAAGAAGACAGTCAAAGACCCGTACACGTAAGAGAAGAACACATGACAAGGCAGTAGCCCCCACGCTGGCGGTATGCCCCAACTGCGGAGCCTTTCACGTTTATCACACGGTTTGCCCGACATGCGGCTACTACCGTGGAAAGATAGCTATCGTTAAGGAAGCGGCTGAATAATGGAGAAAATAAACGCTATAATAACCGGCATCGGCGGTTACGTTCCCGACTATGTGCTCAATAACGAAGAGCTGTCGAGAATGGTTGACACCAACGATGAATGGATTATGACGCGTGTCGGCATACGTGAACGCCGCATACTGACGGAAGAAGGCCTCGGCACTTCATACATGGCGCGCAAAGCCGCGAAGCAGTTGATGAAGAAGACGGGTGCAGACCCCGACACCATCGATGCCGTAATCGTATCGACATCGACTGCCGACTATGCTTTCCCGTCGACGGCTTCAATCGTCATCGGCAAGCTCGGACTGAAGAATGCGTTTGCTTTCGACTTCTGGGCGGCCTGCTGCGGTTTCCTTTACTCGATGGATGTGGCGGCCACGATGATACAGAGCGGACGCTACAAGAAAATCATCGTGATAGGAGCCGACAAGATGTCGTCGGTCGTTGACTACAAGGACCGCAGCACGTGCGCACTCTTCGGTGACGGTGCGGCAGCGGTGCTTATGGAGGGAACGACTGACGAGGGCGTCGGAGTGAAGGACTCTTACTTCCGCGCTGACGGCAAGGGACTGCCTTTCCTGCATCTCAAGGCCGGCGGTTCGGTATGTCCTCCGTCACATTTCACCGTTGACCACCGTCTGCATTACCTCTACCAGGAGGGTCGCACGGTGTTCCGCTACGCCGTGACGAGCATGAGCGACGACTGCGCACTTATAGCAGAGCGCAACGGACTGGACAAGGACAACATCCGTTTCATCGTGCCCCATCAGGCGAACATCCGCATAATAGAGGCCGTTGCAAAGCGTCTCGACCTGTCGATGGACAAGGTTATGGTGAACATCGAGCACTTCGGCAACACCAGCGCGGCCACCATCCCGCTTGCGCTTTGGGAGAACGAGCACCTTTTGAAACGTGGCGACAACCTCATAATGACGGCGTTCGGAGCCGGCTTCGTACACGGAGCTTCATATTATACATGGGCTTACGACGGCGCTGAGGCGGCCGCAGCCAAATAAGGACAGCTTCCGCACACCTATATTGAGCCGTGTCCTGCATTTGCAGGGACACGGCTCTTTTTTTGTAATGACAGCCGTAAAGATGCGTTTTTCATCGATATTTGCTTGCAGTTATGGTTGTTTTTCATATCTTTACGCCGTGAACCAATAACATCATTACTATGAGCAGAATAAAAGAGGCGGCCATCATCGCCGTAGGCATTATCGTTTTTGGACTGTGTGTCAAGTCGGGGCTTGACAGCTTTTCAGACAAGGACCGCAAGGTTACAGTGAAGGGACTTTCAGAGCGCGAGGTTGAGGCCGACAAGGTGACGTGGCCTATACTGACGAAGGAAATCGGCGACGACCTGCCGGTGCTTTACACGCGCATCAACGCCACAACAGCCAAGGTTAAGGCGTTTCTCAAGCAGAGTGGCATAAAGGACTCTGAAATCAGCGTCAATGCGCCCGTGGTGGTAGACATGAACGCCGAACGTTACGGAGTGCAGAACCATGACTACCGTTACAACATAACGTCGACAATCACGGTGACGTCGCGCAACGTCAAGCTGGTGCGTTCAATCATTGCGCGCCAGGGAGAGCTGCTGAAGCAGGGCGTGGCCGTTGTTGACGGCGGCTACGGCAACGGTGTGGTGTATGAGTACGTGTCGTTCCAGCAGATGAAGCCGAAGATGATGCAGGAGGCCATCAAGAACGCCGAACAGACGGCAAAGCAGTTCGCCGAGAACAGCGACAGCAAGCTCGGGAAAATCCTTGACGCGGGGCAGGGGCAGTTCACCATAACCGACCGTGACGGCAACACGCCATACATCAAGAAGCTGCGCGTGGTGTCTACGGTGACTTACTCGCTGAAGGACTGACGGCTTACGGGCTTCAGCCCGTGAAAGTAAAGAAGCTGTTTTGATTTTTTCAATAGTCGGTTTGAGTTGTATGTGTGCCGGAAATCCATTCTGTACGGCAGGAAAAAATCAACTTTGATAAAGTCAAAACAGTTTCTAAAAGGTCACGGAACCGTGCGTTTTACGGTTTCGTGACCTTTTTCAGGCTTGTATTATAGCCCGTGTCTATTATCATCACGTTGCCGTCGGTACCGTAAAATGAGAACAACAGGTCTGCGGTGTTTGCCGTGTCGTCAATGGCAATGTACGGGTTGAGCTGCATGTCTACGTCAAGGCTCCATTCTCCGACCGTTTTCTCTTCGCGCAGTGTCACCATGCCGTTCTCGTCGCCCTCTTCTCCGGCTATTATTCCGGCTGGCCTTTTCATCGTCAGTATATACGTTCCCTGCATGTCTTCGTCAAGTTTCATGTATTCATATACGGTTACGTCGCCGTTCTGTAGCGTGTCGTTTTCCCATTCTCCGATTAGTTTTTCACCGTACATTTCGTATAGTTGCTGTATGGCTTGAAACCGCGGGGCTGGTTCGGGGTCGTCGTTGCAGGCGCATAGGGCCATAATCGCAATGACTGATAACAATGTATTTTTCATGTCTTGGTGTTTTTTATGTAATCAGGTGTCAAACACATGGTTGACGTTTTGAAGTCAGTCATACTGTTTTCTGTTTCCGCCGCTTTTCTAAAAGGTGGCCTTTTGCCTTGCCGCTAGCCGTCTTTTGCCGTATAAAAGACGGCTTTTTATGTTGTAAAAGGCCACCTTTTGCATGGCGGCTGGCGGTTGGCTCGCATGTGTTGCGTAACATGCTAGTTTTCATTAGGTTATGCCGTAATGGCAAAACTGCGTGTCGTGAAAGCCGTACAGCGATGGTATGGTGGGGAAACCATGCCTGCATATATTGTCAACGCCTGGCTGACTGAAAGTCGGCCAGGCGTTGGTTGATGTGTCCCGTCACCGTTGTTTGGCGGCGGTGCGCTCTTCTGTCGCTGCGGCATTTTGACGCGCTCACCGGCTTTTCGCCGTTTGCCGTCTCTTTAGTCGGTTTGCCGTCCTGTTATTTTACGGCAAACTTCCTGACGCATGTGCCGCTCTTCGTGGTTACCTTTACCATGTAAACGCCAGGAGTGAACGATGACAGGTCATGGCTGTAATCATGTCCGTTGACTTCAGCTGTTGCCATGTTTGCGCCTGATGCGGAGTAAATCGATACGCTGCTTATCTCGCTTGCATCGCCTGTAACGTAAAGCTTGTTGCCGTTTACGTTCACGCTTGCGCCGGCCTGGTTGTCACTGGTTGTGACGGTGTTGATACTTGCCGGAACATCGCTGACGTACATGCGTATTGCGGCTGTGCCGAAGCCGTAGCTCGACCAGTCGCTTGCACGGTAGCCGTCGGTTTCGGCGAACACGTTGTACATCTGTCCGGGTGTAATCTTGTCAACGGCGATGCCATAGCCATAGAAGGATATTCCTAACATATAGTCGCCGCTTGCAAGGTATATCGGCTCTTCCAGCTTATAATAGTGCATGCCGCGTTGTAAGCCCTGGTTGTGTGTGCCGAAGTATATTTGCTCGTCCAAGTTATAGTAACCGTTTTCGTTAGGTGCTGACTGGGCGTCCCATTTCCAGATGTATATGCCTATTTTGTCGCCTTCAATTCGTCCCCATGCGGCTGACACTGAGTCAAGCACTACGGGATTGGAGATGTGGAAGGTGTTGGCAACGAGTATTGACCCAAAGTCGGGTAAACCGAGAGCGTTGTCGTCTACGTACATCGAAGGTGTGGTGTGGTCGTAGGCAAATTCGTTTTCTGATATTGTGATTGTTGTAGATGCGGAGTTGTTGTCAGGGTTCTCGTCCTCCTTGCCTGTTATTTCAGCTGTAGCCGTGAGCGTCTGTTTTTTCGCCGGAGCGTCAATTTCTGTGCTTATCTCGATTGTGAGGTTGGCGTTAGCGCCTGAAGCAAGGTCTGCAAAATCGGCGGTTCCTATCGTGGCGTCGCCAATGCTCAGTGTGACGGTTCCCGAAACGGTTTCGCTTCCCAAGTTGGTTACCTGCGTTTCAATCGGCATGCCGTTGATGAGGTTTAACGGAAGGAAGGTAGGTACAGGTTTGGGGAATGTCACTTCAACGTCGCAGTTGGCCTCTCCGGCTTTTGCCGCGTTGAGGCTTGGCAGGATGGTTGACATTGGTGTTTTGTCAGAAGCAAATATTCTTGCCTTTTGCGGCTGAACGCTTGCCTGTGAATAGGCTGCCACGCATAAAGCCGCGCCTATGAATGAACAGATAAATCTCTTCATGATAATGTTGTTAAATGCTTGAAAATATGGTTTGTAAATGGGGTCAACAAGTAAGCTGTTGACGTTTTTTAGCGAAAATCGACTGGCGCACACATTGGCGATGCGCCAGTCGATTCTTTAAGGATAGGTGTTTTTTGCCTTTTTATTTTACTTGACAACAAACTTCAGAACTTCAGTCTTGCCATTAGCTGTAACCTTGGCGAAGTAGATGCCCGGTGTGTAGCTTGAAACGTTGCAAGAGAAGCTGTTGCCCTGAACCTTCGAAGAGCACATTACAGAGCCTGACGTTGAGTATATAGCAACGCTTGTGATTTCTCCTTCACCGGCTGTGATTGTAAGTGTCTCGCTTGCAGGATTCGGATACAAGCTGAGTGATGTGCCGCCTTCTACAGTGCTGATTGACGCGCCGCCGCCTTCACCCAATATGGCACGGATAGCCATTGTTCCAAGGTTCGAGTACCTCTGGTCTACTGCAACGAAGCCTTCATCATAATATGTGCCGATGGTGTAGAGCTGGCCGGGAGCCTTCCTGTCTACTGCCAGAGGCCATCCGGTAGAAACACGTGCCGAGATGAGGTAGTCGCCTGCCGGGAGATTTACGTCGTCGTCAATTGCATATTCGAACTGGCCTGTGCCGTATTCCTTGTCAACTGTTGTTGTGTAAACAAGGTCGCTTTCGCTCAACGGGTGGTATCCACTTGCTGTCGGTTCCTTTTCATACCACTTGTAGACATTCAGTACTACAGCAGACATTTCGTCTTCCTGGCCGAAACCTACGGATATGCCGTTAAGTCTTGCGTCATTGTTGAGGTGGAATACAATTCCGGCTTCCATCGATCCACCGTTTCCAATTGAACCGACTTCGAGGTTGTTGGGCTGGTTGCCGTAATAGGTGTTGTCGGCAATCTTGTCATATCCGAATACATTGTCGGTTATGGCCACATTAACGGTGTCGGTATTGTTGTACATGTTGCTTTCAGGTTCGCCTTCAACGTTGGCAGATACCTTAATAGTGGTTGTCGTTCCGATTTCTCCGTCCAAAGTAACGTATACCGGGGTGTAAATCGTATTGCCAACAGCTATGTCGGTAAAGTTACCTACGCCAACTACTTCATCGTTTACAGTCATCGTAACGGTACCTGATGCAGGTGTCGTACCTGCGTTGGTTACGGCTACAGATGCCTCGAACTCGCCGGCCTGTAACTTTGGAACTCTTGTCGGCAGATAACCTGTAGCGCCAGCTATTGCTACGTCTTTTTCAGCAACTTCGATTATAGTCACGTCACGCAGATAGAAGGTGTAGCCTTGGTTGATTGCGTTCATCTGGAATGCCAACTGATAAAGTCCGTCAGCGTCAACAGAGAATTCGAAGGTCTTGTTGCCGAAGATTTCTTCCGAGTAGTCGTCATTGATTTCGTAAACCTTTTTCCATTCTGCCGGGTCGGTGCCGTTGAGTCCGCAAAGAACCTTGTAGTTGTCCTTCAGGACCATGAAGCCATAGTAGTCCATTCCGGCCCTGCGGTTGTAGGTCAAGCGGTATGTCTTGCCGGCCTTAAGCTCTATGCCGCGTGAGATGAGCGGAGTATTGTTGAGTGCCTGGTAAGCTTCGATGGTGCTGTTGTAAATCCAGCCTTCCGGTCCGTACCAGTAGTAGCGTCCGTCTTCAGACGAAGTGAAGTCTGAAATGAACGGTAATTCGGCCTGCTCGAAGTTGACGAACGATGCGGAGTTAGAGTTGTTCTCCGTGTTTTCTTCAAGTACCTCATTCGGTGAGTATACGGCCGAAGCGGTTACTGTTACCGAGTAAAGTGTACCCGCGTTGTTGAAGTAGCCTTCCGGAACATTGATTGAAACGGTTGCTGTGCCGTTGATGTCGATTTCTTCCTCAAAGTTCTGCGCCTTGAACTGATCGCCTGCATAAGATGCCGTGAGGTTGAAGCTCTTGATAGGAGCAAGACCTACGTTCTGCACTTCTACGTCGATGGTCTTGATGTCCATGTTGCAGCTTGAGTTGGGAACGATTACCTTGTTGACCTTAATGTCGGGCACGCCCTGGCTTGAGCCTTCGTATATCTTGATATTCGTGATGCTGGGGCATAATGTGTATGTGTAGTCAGGTACGTCCGGGCATGCGTGGAATGCGAAGAAATATTCGCCGTCAGCCGGTACTTCAAACTCGATGTTGTCGTTAGTCCAGCTGCTACCGTTGATGTTCTCATACGTTCTCAGCACTGTCATGCTTTCCACGTCGTTGCTTGTTCCGAAAAGGACTTCGAACTTGTCAGCGGTGTCTTGGATGTATGAAATGTAACTGAGTTCCATTGTGGCCTGGCCCTGCTTAAGGGCTATGGGGACTGCAGTCACCAGATAGTCGTCCAGGCAGTTGAAAGCATACGCCCTATAACTGTTGCCTGGGGCATATTGTTCGATTTGCCATGTATAGTTGTCTCCGTCGGCGTCGATCATGTTCCACTCCGCTACGTCTTCCGGTTCGGTGAAGTCGCATTCGTAGGGAGGCTCAATCGATGTCTTTGTACACATTACGAACTTTTCGAGCCTGTTGTCTTCAAGAACCAACGCCTCGCCTTCGCCTTGTACCGTTATTACCACATTGTGGTTGCCGCCGGCTGAAAGGTCGGCCTTTTGGTTGAAAGTATAGGTGGCAGTGCCGCCGGCGGGTATGCTCAGGTCGGCCATTTCAGTCACTGGCTCGCCTCCGTCGATGGTATATGTAGCCACGATGTGCTCGCAGTTTTCAGTGCCGATGTTCTTTATCGTCATCGATACTGTCTCGGCTTCCGAGAGGTCGCCGCTTGTAGGCTGCAGTGAACCTGTAATCAGGAGGTCAACGTTGGCGTTGGCGGTAAGTACGCTTGAGTCATGCTCTGACGGGAAGTTGCTTACCTCTACGGTGAAGGTGTACTCGTATCCGCCCACGAAGGTGATGTTGTCGCCGTGCGAGTCAGTGTCGTCCCTTACGAGGTAAGTCGCACCCTCTGAAGGCGAGGGGTTGACAACGAGGAAGTCGTAAACACCGGCAGGGATTTCGATTGATGCCGATTGGCCGGATGTAAGGAAGCCCTCGTCGGGTGTTGAACCTTTGGGAAGCACATAGTCGCTCTTCTCGAACACGGTATTGGCGTCAACATGGTTGTCGCAGAAGTCGTTTTCTATTTCGCATTCCTTGTCAATCCAAACTTCAAAACCGTCGCCCTTGCCCCAGTCGCTCTTCACGTCCAGCGTGATGCGTGCGTTCTCGCTGTCGATGCGTTTCACGCTTGTCAGCTTCATTTTCGGGGTGTTTGCCTTTGCGGCTTTCAACATGGCGTCCTGTTTCGGCGTCAGGAAGTTGCCCGGCCTTAGAAAGGCGGCGTGGTTGTTTACAATGGTTGTGCCGTTTTCTTTTGCACCAACCGTGTTTTCAACTGAAGCAGGTATGCTGGTCCCGCCCATTATAAATAGGTGGAGCGGAAACCTCGGTCTGGGCGAACGATGTCAAGCCCAAAGACGCGCATAAGAGTAAAAATAATTGCTTCATAATAAATAGATTTAATTTAGTTAGTAATAAAGCAACTGCAAATATACGAAATAATCAGAACCATCCAAACTTAACCGGGGAAAAGTTGTTAAAAACTTTTCGCTTATAAATGTTTTTTATAAATTTAATGTGTATATGGCGCAGCGCATCTTGTGTGCGGCCGTTTATCCGGGGTTTTTGCCCTGCTTTGTAAAAGGCCACCTTTTAGATATTAAAAGACGGTCTTTTGCACGTTAAAAGGCCGTCTTTTACAATGCAAAAGGCCACCTTTTGCAAGGGCGTATGCCGCGACCGGCGCAAAGCCTTGGCGCTCAGCGCTTTGGCGTCATGCGCCGTTTGCGCCGCGGTGTGGCGCAGTCGTAGCAGACGGCAGCCGCGTGCGGCCGCGCCTGTAATGCCGGTTGTGCCGTAGGATGGAATGATTTTTTTAATTTAATTATTTTGAACAAATTGTGTAGTGGTGATTAAAAAAAACGTCTCTTTGCAAAAAAACGGTACGCCGCGGGCCAATGCGCGGCGTATTCCGGGTCGGCGGCCGTGAGGCGCGTGTCCCGGCATGCTTTTAACAACCAAGGCTATTTGTGGGTGAGAAACGCCGGCAAAAGCTGCCGGCAGGCAGCCCCGGCAATGTATAACAATATAAAAAGGTAATACTATGAGATTAAAACGACTTTTTGCGGCGTGTATCGCGGCCGTTTATTTTCCGCTTGCGGCATCGGCAATACCTGCCGACCCCAAACCGAAACAAGTGCGCCAGCCTGACGGCACTGTTCTGACCATCCTGATAAGGGGCGACGAGCACGGGCACATGCTGTTCACCGACGACGGGGTTCCATTGTTCCGCAACTCTGCCACGGGCGTGCTTGAGTACGCGCGGCTTGACGGCAGCGCGCTTGCCGGCAGCGGCATAGCCGCCACTGATGCCGGCCAGAGGGACGCCAAGGCGCGTGCCTACATCGACGGCATGGACATACCGGCCATGAAACAGGCCTTGGCAAAGGCTCCGGTAGCGAAAAGGATAAGCTCGAAGCCCAGCAGGATACGCACGAGCAACTTCCCCACCATGGGCCAGCAGCATTGCCTCGTGATACTGATGGACTTCCAGGACACCAAGTTCACCGTAAGCAATCCCCAGCAGTTCTTCACCGACATGCTCAACGAGGAAGGCTTCACTTACGACAACGGCGCCAACGGCAGCGTGCGCGACTTCTACCTCGCGTCGTCTTTCGGCAAGTTCGACCCGCAGTTCGACGTGGCCGGGCCGGTAACGCTGTCACAGCCTTATTCATATTACGGGCAGAACGCGAACAGCATCGACATCGACATTAACTTTGCACAGGCCATAACCGAGGCGTGCACCGCCCTTGACGACGAGTGGGACTTCTCGAAGTATGACGCCGACGGCGACGGGTATGTGGACAACATTTACTTCTACTATGCCGGATACGGCGAGGCCGACACCGGCAACGCCAACTGTATATGGCCGCATACGTACTACCTCTACACCGGTTATGGCGTAAGCCTTACGCTTGACAGGGTAAGGATTGACCGCTACTCGTGCGGCAACGAGCTGCGCGGAGGCACCTCCATGCCTACCGGCATCGGCACGTTCGTTCACGAGTTCGGCCATGTGCTCGGCCTTGCCGACCATTATCCCACGAGCGAATACGGAGAAATGTTCGCCCTCGACCCGGGAGAGTGGGACACGATGGCGTCAGGCTCGTACAACGACGACATGAACACGCCGCCGCTCTTTTCCGGTTTCGAGCGCGCAGAGCTGGGCTGGCTCGACTATACCGACCTTGACCTTGCCACCGACACGATAAGCGTGCTGCCTAACCTTGGCGACAGCAACGTGGCTTACAGGGTGAAAGTGCCCGGCTTCGACAATGAATATTTCATAATGGAGAACCGCCAGCAAAAGGGGTGGGACGAGTATCTGCCAGGACACGGCATGCTGCTGTGGCACATCGACATGGATGAAGATGCCTGGATTGGCAACTCCGTGAACAATGACCCCATGCACCAGAGGGTTGACATAGTAGAGGCCGACGGCAACGGAGGCACGTCGTCGTATAGCGGCGACCCGTTCCCCGGCACGCAGAACATAATGAGTGTAGACCTGAAACCTTGGAGCGGGGGCACCTTGGCGAGCCTTGGCTACATAAACGAGGTTGACGGCATGATACGCATTTTGCTGAAGGATGTTAACTACACGCTGCCTTCGCCGGAAAATCTGCAGGCGGTAGACGTGACGGCCGACGGCTTCAGGCTGGAATGGACAGACGCTGTTGACCCGAGGTCGTACAGGATTAGCGTGCTCAAGGACAACGGACAGGGCGGGTTCACGGTTCTGCCCGGGTTCGATGACATCACAATTGAAAAGTCAGGCTCGTATGAAATTACCGGACTTGAGCCGTCAACCACTTACCGGGTGGAGCTGTGCTCTTACCTTGTAGGCTACATTTCAGCCCCTGCGACGCTAAGCGTCACCACGTTGTCGCCCGACTTTGACAATGCGTCGCCTACCGGACTCTCTGCGGTTGACGTCACTCCTACAGGCTTCACCGCAACATGGAACGAGATGGAACAGGCCGACGACTACATGATAAGCCTTACGAAGCATGAATACAGCGAGCAGAACGTCAGTCGCGGCTACGACTTCAGCGAGCGCGGCGACGGCATGCCCGACCAGTGGGAGACGAACAGCACGCAGTACAACAGCTCCTATGGATGGTACGGCGAGGCTGCACCGGCGCTTCGCATGCCGTCGGAAGGCGTCTACCTTATCGTCTCTTATCCCGAAACAAGGATTGACAACCTGTCGCTGTGGTGCCGTTCGAGCAAAGAGGGCAACAAGCTCAGGGTTGAAATAGACAACGGCACGGGATGGAACACGCTGACAACGCTTGACGTGCCCACTACCGGAAGCGTGCTCGACGTGCCCGTAGGGCAGGCCGGAACGTTGAGGCTTGTCTTCGAGCGTACTTCAGGCTACATTGTAATTGATGATGTTTACGCCGACTGCTGCGACATTACGCGCACCCCGGTAAGCGGTTATCAGGACGTGTCAACCGGCGGCAAGGCAGCGTTTACGTTCGAGTCGCTCGAAGAGAACGGCATATACGGTTTCACGGTGAGGGGCGTCAACGGCGATGAACTGTCGGCAGTGTCGGCTGAATACATCGTTGACCTTGGAGAGCCTTCAGGCATCACGGCTCCCGACGCTTCGGCTGAAGAAGGCCCGACGGCTGTATATGACTTGCAGGGACGGCGCATGGCCGAGGGCAGTCTGCCGCAGGGCATCTACATCGTAAAGAAAGCCGGACAGCCGGCAAGGAAGATATTGGTGCCTTAAGGGCTTCCGGGCGTGCATCGGCTGCAGGCCGGTTAAAGTAAAGGAGGGAATGTCCGAATGGACATTCCCTCCTTCTTTATGCTTTAATACCGGCTTGTGCCATTTTGTGTTGTTACTCTGTTACTTTCAGAGTCTTCTTTACCGGCGTTATTGCAGATTTGCCAACCAGTGCCGGGATGGTGAACTTGCCGGTAGAGTTTTGCTTCTTCACGCGTGCCGCCCTGCCGTCAACGGTCTTTGCCTTAGCCGCTGCTGCGCTCGGTGCAGCCGGTGTCTTGAATTCCTTTTTAGCCAGCGGACCCCATTCGTCGTTGATGTTCATGCCCATTGAGTAGGCAATGTATTCGGTTTCAGGGTCGGCGGTCCAGTAAGCGACGTCTACTCCATACTGGTTCCACTCTGAGTCTCCGGGCATGTCGGTCATGAGCAGTTCCTTGATGTAGTCCTCGTTTTCTGCGTTTTCCGAGTTCTTTTCGATGATTATGTCGCGGTGCATCGAAACATTTTCGTTGGGCGTGTAGGTTACAATCTGGTAGTAACCGCTTTCGCTGCCGCCAAAGTCGCCAATCTCGATGGTCATCTCGGCTACGCCTTCTCCGCCAATCTTCTTTGTTGTTACGGGTATTATAATCATGTCGGCGTATGTGCCGTTAACGTCCCATGGCTGTACGTATATTTCATAATTGGTTCCGGGGTCGTTGTTTTCCCATGTGTGTGTGGCCGCGCCTGTGTCGTTGAAGCCGAACGACCTTATCATGTCGCCCATGTTGATGAAGTTGAACATCGGGCCGAACTGCTGGAACTGCTCTTCAGCCTGGCCTTCTCCGAAGAGGCATGCCGCATATCCGGCAACTCCAGAGGCGGGAGTGAACTTTATGGTTATTTCATTGGGGGTTACATCTGTCACTTCATATTCGATGCTGCAGTCGCCAACAAGCTCTTTCTTCGGTGTCCTGAAGTCTACTTTTTCAGCACCGCACGCCGTGCCGTACTGGTCGTAACCAACGGTGACGATACTGTATTCGGTATCTGGGGCGAATTCGTAGCCGCTCATGTTGGCCTGGGTGAAGTCTTGCCAATACATCTCGCTGTTCTCTGATTCCAGATAACTTGCAATGTTGGCTTCGGTTCCGAGCATATCCGCCCTGTTCTTAGGCATGCAGTCGATGCGGAACGCCTGGCATCCAGCGGTGCGCGTTACAGCTATTTGTATAATGTCTTCACCGTTTTCGCCGCCGCCTTCCACGTAGCCGAGGTATTCTATTTCGGCTGCAATGCGGCCTTCAACCTTGGCGAACCAGATGCTGTCTATGCGCTCTGCCAGGAAGCTCTTGACGTTGCCGGACTTTTCGGTTATGATTACACGGTTGGGATTTGTCTGCGCGAAAAGCGACATTGTGCCTATGAGGCATACTATGAATGATGAAAATAGTTTTTTCATTGTTTTATGAATTTAAGGTTGTTGTTGTCTACTTTGAAGATGTATATGCCACGTGTCAGCCCGCTTACGGGGATAGGTGTGCCGTTCCAGTTGTTGACAGTCATGACAGAAGTGCCGTCGATGCTGTACACTGTGGCCCGTGCCTTGCGCTCCTGCGGCCATCCGGCTATGCCAAGGCAGCCGTTGCTGTAGTATGGCTTCAGGCTGTTTTCTTCACTCGTTACGGTGCCGATGCCCGTAGAAAGTCCTGCAAACTTGATGCTTTTTACCGCATCATAGTTGAACGATGCCGTTTCGATACCGGCATTGACAGTGAACCCGTTTTCGTTAAATACGAGCTTGCCCATGTCGGCTAAGGCAAACGTCTGCTGCGCGGAACCGTCGGCCATGTTGATGACAAGGCTTTCTTCGTCTGCCATGGAAGGCAGGGCAAGCGCGGCTAAACATACGGTGATAAATGCTTTTTTCATCCGCTTGTTGTTTTTAGGTTAATTAAATGTTTTTCAAGAGGCCAAATGGATAAGGCCGGTAAAAAAGAGTTTGGTTGCTTCTTGCAGAAGGCAAAGGTAGCAACTATTTTTAAATCTGTTTAAAATAAATGGAAGTTTTTTTCTTTTCTGCTGTTTTATTTGTTTCCGCCTGCCGGCAAGGGGGTTGCGGACGGCTTTGCGAAAGGCCGTCTTTTGCGTTGTGAAAGACGGCCTTTTGCACTGTAAAAGGCCACCTTTCGCACGGCGAAAGGTGGCCTTTCATGCTGACGCCCCGTACGGGCTGCCGCGGCGCGGCGCCGTGTCAGCCTTTCATGTTGTCGGCGGCCAGCTTTTTATACATGGCCGGCGTCATGCCGTTTATCTTCTTGAAGGTGCGGTTGAAGCTTACCGCGTTGGTGTATCCTACTTCCTCGTAAATCGCCTGGATTGTCATGTGCCCGTAGTGCTCTTCGTCGGTGAGCATGCGGCAGGCTTCCATTATGCGCTTTTCGTTGATGTATGTCCTGAAGTTCTTGTTGTAAGTCTTGTTGATGGCGAACGATACGTATTTTGTGTTCGACTTTGCCATGTCGGCAATTGTCTTTAGGTTCAGGTCGGGGTCTGATATTATGTCGCGCCTGTCGGTCAGGGTGTTGACTTTTTCCAGCAGCTCGTCAATCTGCTGCTGCGTCATCTCCACTCCGCCTGAATTGTCGTCGTCGGTGTCGTCGTCGGCGTCATTGTCGCGGCATCCGTCGGGCATCGTAGGTATGGCTGGGCTGCTTTGCCTGTATGACTTCATTATGTCGTTGTTCTTGTTGATTAGCAGTTTTTGTGCGTTGCGCAGGTTGCGGTTCTTGCGTACGAGCACCACGGTGAGCACCACGGTGAGTGCAAGCAGTGTTGACACGAGTATTACGGCCAGCGTGTAGATGTTGATGCGTGAGGTGAGGAGGTTGATTTTCTCCGTGCTTTTGCGCGACTCGTATTCCTGCAGCCGCCCTTTCGCCTGGTTCATGCTTTTGGTGCGGAACGCCGCGTCGTATGCCTCGAGGTACATCATCTTGTATTTCCTTGCCGAGTCGGCCATGCCGCAGCCTGCAAATGCTTCGTGCATAATCTTGTATGCGCTTATCTTCATCTCGTCGTTGTCGGCCGCGGCCGCCATTTCCAGGCATTTCCGCCCTTGCGATATGGCCTTGCCGTAGTCGTGCTTCTTTATGAGTATGTTTCCGGTCTCGCATTCCTGGTAGAGCGCGTAGATGTCGTCAAGGCCGTTGTCAATGGCGTATCTCTCGGCCTTCGCGTGCTCGGCTATGGCCTCGTCGTATTTCTTTTCGGCCTGTTTTATGCGCGCCGAGTTGTATATCAGGAAGTATTTATGGTTTACGGTGTCGCGGCTGCCGGTTGCCTTTTTCGATATTTCGTAGAATTCCTTGGCCTTCTTCACGTCGCCGAGGTTGCAGTATGCCGCTACGATGTTTGTCAGGTATTTGTTCCTTAGGTCGTTGTTGTTCAGCCTGCGGGATATGTCGTAGCCCTTGAGCAGGTAAAACAGGTTCGACTCATAGTCGCCCAGTGCCTCGTAGATGTTGGCTATGTTCCCTATGCATGCCATGTATGTGTCGTTGTCTTCCTCGTTTTCGGCCTTCTCCATGCTGTTGATGTATAATGAAAGCGCGCCGGGGAAGTTGCCTTCTTCGTACTGCTTGTCGGCGTATGACTTCATTATTTCCGCTTCCGAATTGGCCTGCATTGATGCGTTCAGGCGGCACGCTGGGCATAGGATGGTGATTAACAGGATGATGATGTGTGTTTTCGTTGCGGTCATGTTATTATGTGTGGGTATAAGGTATACGTTTACTTATTTATTCTATGCAAAAATAATCAAATAAGCTTTAAGAGCATGCGAAATGTTGTAAAAACGAAAGTTTTTTATAACATTTCGTGAAATGTAAGAAATTCGGGGGCTGTAAAATCGCGGATTTGTGTCAAAATGGCTATTTTAGCCGCATGAATAAATCACGTTCCCACGTGAAAGTCAAACTTGTTAAAACTCAGACTATGAAAAGATTTGTATTTCGATTAGCCATTGCGGCATGCCTGCTGTGCTTTTCCGGCGGCTCCGCATATCCGGCTCCGGCATGGCCCCATAAGATAATGTATGCCCAGGCCGACGGAACTTCGTTGGCGGTTTATGTTCAGGGTGACGAGCGTATGCATTATTATGTAAGCGAAGACGACTGCGTGCTGCTTCCCGACGGGAAGGGGTCGTTGAGGTATGCCGAGGTGTCTGCCGACGGCAGGCTCGCCCCTACGGGCATGGTGGCGCATGCGGCTGACGCCCGCAGCGCGGCTGAACGCCGGCACGTGCAGTCGATTGACCGGCAGAAGGTTATTGAAGGACTTGCCCGGACGCATGACGACGTGCGGCGCGGCGCAGCCGCAAGGGCGGCTTTCAGGGCAGGCGGCAGCGGCCGTCCGGGTGAGATAGAGCCTACTTTCCCCACCGTGGGCAACATCCGCGGACTGATAATCCTTGCTGAGTTCACGGACAAGAAGTTCGCGCGTGACGACATACGCGACCTGTATGACAGCATGGCTAACGACGAGAATTACGCCGGGCCGTATGCCTCGGGCAGCATCAAGAGCTATTTCAAGGCGCAGTCGAGCGGAAAATTCGTGCCCGAATATGACGTGGTAGGCCCCGTAGCGCTGCCTCACGACATGGCATATTACGGACTTGACGAGCGTGCCACCGAGCTGATGATTGACGCATGCAAGGCTGCCGACACGGAGTCGGGAGTGGATTTCTCGCAGTATGACTTCAATGGCGACGGCAAGGTAGATTTCGTGTTCGTCGTGTATGCCGGCTACGGGCAGGCGCAGGGCGGCCCGGAAGAGACGGTATGGCCGCAGGCCGTCGACCTTACATACGAGAGCTGGGACATGTATGACGGCCTTTACCTTGGGCAGGCGGCCTGCTCGTGCGAGCTGAGAGGCAACGAAGGGGAGGACATGGACGGAATAGGCACGTTCTGCCATGAGTTCAGCCATATCCTCGGACTTCCTGACATATACGACGCCGCGTATTCGGGCATGGCCGGAATGGTTACCTGGGACGTCATGTGCAAAGGTCTGTACAACGACGACAGCAAGACTCCGGCCGGATATACGGCCATGGACAAGTACACCGTTGGATGGCTTGAGCCTGTCGTGCTCGACGCTCCTGCCATGAACCTGACGCTCAAGCCTTTCTCTGAATCGAACGAGGCGTATTTCATAGTCTGCGGAGCCGACAATAACGAATACTTCACATTGGAGAACCGTCAGCAGACGGGATGGGACAAAGCCCTCGGCGGTCACGGGCTGATAATATCGCAGATACATTATGACAAGTCGCTTTGGAACTCAAATCGGGTGAACACTACATCCGTAGGTTATGAGCACGTAGCCCTTGTCGCGGCTGACGGCCATGCCTCGGAAGGCACCGAGGCGGGCGACCCCTTCCCCGGAGAGACTGGCAACACGCAATACACCGACACGTCGATGCCCGGCGCACGGTGGCACTCAACGGCGGCCGCGGTGGACTGCCCGATAACGAACATAAGGGAGAACGACGGCGTGATAACGTTCGATTTTAAGGCCGAAGCCGCGGGACTGGCGTCGGTTGACGGCGCCGGTGCTGCCAGCGTGGTTGTTTCTGACGGAGCAATTGTAGTTGATAATCCGCATGGAGAGACGGTGACTGTCGTTGGAATAGACGGCAGGCTGGTGCAGGCTTCGGCCTTGAAGAATGTTGTCTGCCGTCCCGGCAACGGCGTTTATGTAGTAAAATGCGGCGAGTTGTCGGAAAAAGTGATATTGAACTGACTTAGGAGTTATTAATATTTAAAGCATTGGTATCATGAAGAAATCTTTATTCTCAGTATTTGCGGCGTTGATGTTCGCTGGAGCGAACCTGCCGGCATACGCCGCCGACGATGCCTCTTCACCTGCACACAGGCAGATGTACGGTTACTTTAACACCAACGGCACTTGGGGCGGAAGTTATGGTTTTGCGTCATTCAACCTTGACAAGCTGGACTCGCCCGAGCTTATCTACCCGTACGGAGACCAGATAAGCATATATGCCGGGGCTGCGGTTGACGATGTTTTCTATGCCTACGAGTACGAGTATGATTCTTATCAGGGGCCGGTCAACGGCGATTTCATATCGTATGACCTGACTACCGGCCGCCATACAAAGCTCGGCAAGCAGGGATTCGGGGCGCAAAGCTCAAGTTTCAAACCGCAGGACATGACATACGACTACAGCACGGGCACGATGTATGCCATCGGTTTTGACCAAGGCGAGTCCGCATTGTATGAGGTCAGCCTTGCCGACGGCGCGCTGACGAAGGTCACAACGTTGCAGAAAACCCTTGGCACGATAGCCGCCGATATGGATGGAACGCTGTACGGAGCGGCTCATGACGGCTTTATTTACAGGGTGAACAAGGCTGACGGCTCATTGCAGGGTGTCATTCAGACAGGATTCAGCAGTCTGGCTTACAACCAGTCTATGGAGTTCGACCATACGACAGGCTTGCTCTATTGGGGTGCAGGGTCGGCCGACTATGACCGTGGGGCACAGACTCACATGCTCTGCATCAACATAGAGGATAAAAGTTTCAAGGTGCTTGGCAACATAGGTATCAACGCCCAGCTGCAGGCTCTTTACATTCCGTTTGCCGAAGGCGGAGACAATGCTCCGGCCGCACCGGCCGGATTTACCGTAACTCCGGGCGAAAAGGGTGCAATGTCGGCAACCCTCACATGGCAGGCGCCCACAACTTCGTTTGGAGGCGAGAGCCTTGCCGACGCGGTTATTGGCTATGTGATAGAGCGCAACGGCGAGAAGATAGCCGAGCTGGACGTCAACGCGACATCCTATGAAGACAAGGGAATGACTGAAAACGGTGAATACATATATACAATATACGCCAGGAATAGCGCCGGCAATGGCGGCAAGTCACGCGCTATGGCGTATGTCGGCAGCGACAAGCCCGGCGCAGTGGGCAACATGAAGTTCACCGTAGGCGATGCCTGCGCCTCGGCTACTCTTTCTTGGGACGCTCCGACCGAAGGCTTCAGCGGCGGTTACTTCTCTCCTGACGGCGTAATGTACAAGGTTGTGCGCCAGCCTGACAACAAGGTTGTGGCCGAAGGACTGACGGAGAATACCGTGACCGACAAGGAGTTTGTACGCCTCGGACGCTATACTTACACTATATACGCATGCAACAGCAGCGGAGAGACGCCTGCCGAAATGCCCGAGGCTTACGTGCTGGGCACGGCTTTGGACGTACCTGTTACACAGGACTTCTCTAACCTGACATACTTTGAGAACCAGTGGATGGCTTATGACGCCAACAGTGATGCCTACAGCTGGACTTACACGTCAGAGTGGGGGCCGTTGCAGTTCGGAGATACCGCGCCATGCGCTGAATATATAGTCAATCCCGGCATTGACAATTACGGCAATGATGCCGACGAATGGCTGATAACTCCGCCGATAGCGTTCGACGCTTCGAAGTCTTACAAAATCAGGCTGAAGATACGTTGCACGGCTGAAGAGACCATACAGCTGACGTTGGGAACCAACAATGTATATACAACCCATGAGAAGTTTGACGAGGCGAAGTTCCAGCCGGTTGTTGACGAAGCCGCTGACAAATGGCTCTATTCTGACTACGAGTTCAATATCCCGGCAGGAACAGGAGGCACGCGCTGCGTCGGCCTGCACCTGGCAAGCCCGTACCCTGCTGACGGCATATCTTATTTGCAGATTGGCGGAGTGACAATCGAGGAAGGCACGGCTTCAGGGATAACTGCCGTTGTGCCAGCAGCCGAGGATGAGACAGACGGCAAGGTATATACGATTGACGGCTGCCTCGTGCGTACCGACGGCAGTCTTGACGGCCTTGCAAGGGGCATTTATATAAAGGACGGCAAGAAATACGTTGTCAGGTAATTTTTGTCGGTACTGATTTTCGTTTGATGTTTGCGGCACGGGATTGGCCGTCTTCAGGCCGGTGTCCGTGTAAGGGCAGGCCGACTGACGGCCTTATGGAATCCCGTGCCGCAATTTTTGTTTTACCATAAAAACATAACAGTTATGAAAAGGCATTTATTTTCAACTTTGCTTATTGCGGCGTTGTCGCCTGTCGCGTTTGCGCAGACTTCGGTTGAGACCGCGATAGAGCTGAAGACGGGTTACAACGAGTGGACGCCCGAGACGACAGACGAGGTGGAAGTTTACTGGAAATACACCGCGGAAGAGAGCAGTTTCCTTACGGTTGAGGCTACGAGCATACAGCAGCTTGAGGCTTTCGAGCTTGAGGGCAGTGAGCGTAAGGCTGTCAATCCGGCGCAGGGCGAGCAGTACGTCATACAGAATTATCCGCTGATGGCCGGCAAGACAATTTATTTCCAGATGCCGGTATATGACGGGCTAAAGGCTACGTTTGACCTGAAAGTCACTTCGCAGCCAAATCTCGGAACAGGTCTTGCCGAGGCGGACCCCATGCCTGTCGAGGTAGGCGGAATGTATTACATGGGCAATCAGTACGAGTTCTCCAACCAGGACTTCTACGCAACGTACACCGCCGACAAGGAAGGACTGCTTGTGATGACGTCGCCAACGGCTCTGACGGGGATTGAAGTCGAGGGCATCATCGGCCTGAAGTTCGACCCGACGTTCATCGTTGACCGCGGCTCGCAGCACCAGTGCAAGATGCCTGTTGAGCAGGGAAAGACATACCTGATAAAGTACAGCAACTACGGGCCGTTCATGCTCGACGTTGCCTTTGAGGACGCCGAGCGCGGTTCATTAAACATGCCGTTCACGCTGAAGGAAGGCGACAACACCGTTCCTGCCGGGGCAGGCGACTATTATTACATATATTCAAACGACAAGGCGGGCTTCGGCGTGATAAGCGGCGAGGGCAGCCTTGACGGAGGGCAGGTAAAGATATTCCCTGACGACAAGAGTCTGGTTGAGGCCGGTTATACCTTGGCTACATCCGAAGTCGGCAGCTTTGACACGCGTTGGGAAATGCAAAACGCGGGCACGGTATATTACGTGTGCGTAAGCAAGGCGACGGCCACTGCTGAAGACCAGGTGATGACGTTCGCATGGGAAGACTACAAAGCTGGCGAGAAGGAATCGAACCCGATAATGATAGACAATTTCCCGGCTGAACTCACCACTGAGAAGACCGAAGGCGTCACATTCTATGCCGTAGACGTGCCGGCCGGAGCAAACAAAATGCTCAGCGTGAAGGCACTGTCGCCCGTACAGAGCGGATATACCAAGGTTGAAATCTACCTTGAGGGCAACAGCTACGGCGCCGTATCAGGCAACACGTCGGCTTACACCGCCGCATACGGAGGCGAGCAAGGCCAGCGTTACATAATAAAGTGGACGTCAAGCGAGACGGAGCAGATAAGCTTCAGCGTTACGATGGACGACATCCGCCAGGGCGATGTCATCACCAATCCCCTCGAGGCGAAGCTCGGCGAGAACGTAATCGACAACGAGGGCGGGTTTGTAAAGTATTACCAATACACGGCAGGGAGAACAGGCAAACTGTATTTCAGCGGGCCTAACAACATGTTTGTAAGCTTCCCGATGGGCACCGGCGCTTATGACGGCGATTATCCTACGGTGAGGGGCGACAACATGGAGTACATACTCGAAATAACCGACGGCACCACATACCTCATTGAGATAGAAGGCGCGCTTGACGGAGACAAGTTTACCCTTGAGGAGAAGGATTATGAGCCGGGCGAAGGCCGCATCAATCCGATAATAGTAGAGGGCGACAGCTACACGTTCGGCAGCGGGATACCCTCTAACCTGTGGCTGCAATATACCATGAAGGGCGACGGCGTGCTGACCATAGCCAGCGACAAGCCGTACAACGAGATGGGTTACGACGAGATATATTACTGCAAGGGCGCCGACGGTGAGCCTGTAGCAATCTCTACCGCGTATTTCGACGGCACTACGGCTTCTACAATCTACCGTGTAGACGCGGCGGCAAAGGCCGGCGACGTGTTCCTTGTGAACGCGAAAATCACCACCGTGTCTGAAGGCAACAAGGTTACTTTCACCGAGCGCGGCTATGAAGAGGGCGAGTCAGTGGGCACGGCCATCGAACTGTCCAACGGCGAGACGGTTGCCATACCCGAAGTAAAGGTGGCCCTGCCGCGCTGGTACAAGGCACGGCTTGAGCCGGGCGAGGTGACCGTTACCACCGACGCACCGTTCATGACAAGCCCCGTATGGTTCGCAAGCGAGGCTGACGCGCTTGCCGGCACCGGCGGAACGGCGATGGTTTTTGAAAATTCGTTTGACGATAATTATGACATGGTATGCACATGGACTACCACCGTCGCAACCGGAGGCTACTGCTACATCCGCATAGACGATGCTTATTCAGGCATCAACATGACCGTAACCGGAACGTTCGGCACGGGCATAGGCGGCGTTGATGCGGCACAGGGCTTGGTTGTAGGCGACGGCTGCATAAGCGTCAGCGGCGATGCCGATGTCAGGATTTACACCGCTTCAGGCGTATTGGTTGCCCAGAGCAGCGGCTCCGGCCAGTCGTTCACCCTCGAGCGCGGAATATACGTGGTTAAAATCGGCGACACCGTAAGGAAAGTCGCCGTCAGGTAAAAGCCTGCCTGCGCAGTGGTAGCGCTGCTCAGGCGGTCTTGTGCCGGCGCCAGTGCCCGTAACTTGGGACGGGCATCGGCGCCGGCTTCCGCCTTTGTCATAACCTCCTGTAATACAATGCGTTGCAGGCGGCTTTGCAAAATGCGGCCTTTTACATCGCAAAAGGCCGCATTTTGTCGTGCAAAAGGTGCTCTTTCGCGTTGCGAAAGGCCGTCTTTTGCATTTTAACATCTTTTTGTCGGCTTTTCGACCCGGTGCGGAATGCAAACGCTTGCCGTACCGAAAAAAATCAGTATATTTGCAGACTTGATAGTTGCCGATGCCGCAGGACGAGCCTGCGGACGGCCTGAAACAAAACGAAACAGATGCACAAGGCAGGATTTGTAAACATTGTCGGCAACCCGAACGTGGGCAAGTCGACACTGATGAACCAGCTCGTGGGCGAGCGTATAAGCATTGCCACGTTCAAGGCGCAGACAACGCGCCACAGGATTATGGGCATAGTCAACACCGAAGACACGCAGATAGTGTTCTCCGATACGCCCGGCGTGCTGAAACCCAACTACAAGCTGCAGGAGTCGATGCTGGCTTTCTCGGAGTCGGCGCTGAAGGATGCCGACGTGCTGCTTTACGTCACGGACGTTGTAGAGAACCCGGAGAAGAACATGGACTTCCTTGAAAAGGTGAGGAAGATGACCATCCCCGTGCTGTTGCTCATCAACAAGATTGACGAGAGCGACCAGACGAAGCTTGCCGAGCTTGTGGAGAAGTGGCACGGGCTGCTGCCCGACGCGGAAATACTGCCCATCTCGGCCAAAAACAAGTTCGGCACGGACATCCTTCTGAAGCGTATAAGGGAGCTGCTGCCCGACTCGCCGCCGTACTTCGACAAGGAACAGCTTACAGACAAGCCCGCGCGTTTCTTCGTAAGCGAGATAATCAGGGAGAAAATACTGCTCTATTACGACAAGGAAATACCTTATTCCGTCGAGGTGAGGGTGGAGAGTTTCAAGGAAGACGACCGCCACATACACATCAATGCGGTGATATACGTCGAGCGTGACTCGCAGAAAGGCATCATCATAGGGCACCGTGGAGTGGCCCTTAAGAAGATGAGCACCGAGGCGCGCAAGGCTCTCGAGCGCTTCTTCGGCAAGCCCATATACCTTGAGACCTTCGTGAAGGTGGACAAGGACTGGCGCAGTTCGAAGCGCGAGCTTGACAACTTCGGGTACAACCCGGAGTGAGTCTGGTGAAGAGTTAAAAGTGGAGAGCGAAGGATTGGTTTGCTCTTGAAGTATAAATTAATGGTGAAGTCAGTGCGGTTCGTCGTTGTGTGACATCCAGTAGGTATTGGATTTTTCACTCTTCGTTCTTCACTCTTCACTTAAAAAGTAAGTATATGGCAAATTTAGTAGCGATAGTAGGCCGCCCCAACGTGGGCAAGTCTACACTTTTCAACCGCCTTACCAAGTCGCGCCAGGCCATCGTCAGCGATGTGGCCGGCACAACGCGCGACCGCCAATACGGCAAGTGCGACTGGAACGGGCGCGAGTTTTCCGTAGTAGATACAGGCGGATGGGTCGTCAAGTCTGACGACATATTCGAGGAAGAGATACGAAAGCAGGTGATTGTGGCTACCGAGGAGGCCGACCTTGTGCTCTTCGTGGTTGACGTTGCCACGGGAGTTACCGACCTTGACGAGGACGTTGCCGCCATACTCCGCCGCACAAAGCTGCCCGTAATGCTTGTTGTCAACAAGGTGGACAACAGCGCACAGCAGTTCTATGCAGCCGACTTCTACAAGCTCGGGTTAGGAGACCCCATCTGCATAAGCAGCATCAGCGGCAGCGGAACCGGCGACCTGCTCGACATCGTGGTGTCAAAGCTGAAGGGAGACAGCGGCGAACTGCTTGAAGACGGCATTCCGCGCTTTGCCGTCGTTGGCCGTCCCAACGCCGGGAAGAGCAGCATCATCAACGCCTTCATAGGCGAAGACCGCAACATTGTGACCGAAATCGCCGGTACGACGCGTGACAGTATATATACACGTTACGACAAGTTCGGCTTTGACTTCTATCTTGTCGATACGGCAGGCATACGCCGCAAGAACAAGGTTACCGAAGACTTGGAGTTTTACAGTGTGATGCGTTCAATCCGGGCAATCGAGAATTCGGATGTCTGCATACTCATGCTCGACGCCACACGAGGCATAGAGATGCAGGACATGAACATCTTTCAGCTCATACAGAAGAACAACAAGAGCCTCGTTGTGGTTGTGAACAAGTGGGACCTTGTGCCCGACAAGAACCAGAAGGTAATCGACACGTTCACCAACGCCATACGTGAGCGCATGGCTCCGTTTACCGACTTCCCCATAGTCTTTGCGTCGGCGCTTACCAAGCAGCGCATATTCAAGGTGCTTGAGACGGCAAAGGATGTTTACCTTAGCCGCAAACTGAAAATCGGAACGACAAAGCTCAACGAGGTGATGCTGCCCCTTATCGAGGCTTATCCGCCACCATCAATCAAAGGTAAGTACATCAAAATCAAGTACTGTTCGCAGCTGCCGAACACGCAGATACCCTCGTTCGTGTTCTATGCAAACCTGCCTCAGTACGTAAAAGAGCCTTACAAACGCTTCCTCGAGAACAAAATCCGCGAGAACTGGAAGCTCACCGGCTCGCCGATTAATATCTTTATAAGGCAGAAATAATTTGTTAAGAAGTTAAAGGAGCTATGGGAAGTTAAAGAAGTTAGAGCCAAATGACTTGTTAAATGAACAATGATTAATGAAAAATGAATAATCATATAGATGAAGGCGTATGCCCAATTATTCATTTTTCACTTTTAATTCTTCACTTAACAAGTCATTTGGCTCTAACTTCTTTAACTTCCCATAACTTCTATAACTTCTAAAAATATCCTTCCATGCGCAAACTTTTCCTTTTCATATCCGTTTGTTTCGCCCTGTCGTTTTTCTCCTGTTCGGGCGAGAAAAAAAACGATGATACGGCTGCGAGGGCGGCAAAGGAGTATTATGACTCGCTCTTTGCCAGGAATTATGCTTATTTCGTGCGCGGCATGTACCTGCCCGACACCATTCCGCCGTCGTACCGCGAGCAGCTTGAAGCCAACGCCTCGATGTTTGTAGGGCGCATGGAGGCCGAGCACCGCGGCGTAAACAGTGTGCGCATAATGCGCTTTGTCAACGATACAATAATGTCGCCCGACAAGAAATCACACGTCCGCACCTCCGACGTTTTCCTCGTGCTGTGCCTCGGCGACAGCCTGAATGAAGAGATAGTCGTGCCGATGGTGCATCACAAAGGCCGCTGGCTGATGCGGTAAAGAAGTAGTGACGGTAAATTATCTTTGATGTCAGTCGAAGTAATCGTATCTCTCGGTGAAGAACTTTTCTATTTCTTTTATCAAGTTGGGATTTTCTTCGAGAGCCTCGTTGTTTATCAGCATATATGCGCTTTTTTCCTTGTTTTCCTTGTGGTAAAATCTTTCCGTGCTGAAATATGTCGCCACAATCCTTGAATAAAACCGGTAACGCTTCGTGCAGCAGGTGTTGTCCTCGTCCATGCCGTTTGCCCCTATGAAACCGAATGACGCTTTATGGTCTTTTTCATATATTGAAAGCATGATGTTAATGCACGTGTTGATTATCCTTCTTGGCTCGTAAGTGTTTGTCGCTATGCGATATTTGTTTTTTGAATGCTGCATGTTTTTCAGGTAGAACTTGACGGCGTAAATATGATATTTGTAAACTTCTACCCGTACAATGTACGTGAGATTTGATTTTGTTGACTTGAAAGTGTACAGCATTAAATGAGAAAAGCCCTCATCAGGCTTTTCCTCATATTCGTTCATTATGAAGTGGAATGGATATGAACTTTCAAGCATTACAGCAAATATGAATATACAGGAATTCGCCTTTTGTCCAATTCCTCTCTTGTAACATCGGTAAATACAAAATCCTTCTCCAAGGATTGGTCAGCCAATCCTTGGTTTCTTTTGTCAGGATTTGATATTTTATGTCCCATATTTGTATGCTGTTTAATAATATTCTTCCTTTCCTTTTGCAAAAATAAGCAGAAAAAGTAAGATTGCAAAATTATGTGTTGAATAATAAGTTTTTATTTTATGCCTGATGGAATGAAAAGCGTCCGTGAAGTGATTACGCTTTTATTCTTCTTTCTTTTGTTTCTCAATGGAACACAATATCTTTCAGAAGGCCGCCCACCCACGGCTCTTCCGCCTTTCCCTTTGGCATTTTTAGCGGTGGTGTCTGTGCCGCTTTCCTGCTTGTTATGCGGCGGTTCAGCTTTAGCTGCATGGTGTCACGCATGGCTATGGGGCGGTTAATGGTTGTCGTGGTGCTGTCGCTTTTCTGTTCTGTACAGTTCTTTTGTGCTGTGTCCTTTGTCTGTTGGTTTTGCTGGCAGTATGCAGGCGTGCAAAGGGTGGTGGCGGCAAAGAGCACTATTGCTGGCAATATTTTATTCATCATGTTGTTTTTCATACTGTGTTTTTTTATGTCTGTTCAATGCAAAAGTACAAAATTATTTTGTCGGTTGTATGTTTTCCGCCACATATTTTCACCGTCCGGCAAAACCTCTGGTTCTCAATGACTTATGCGGCGATGACTTGAGGCGTTGCAAAAGGTGCTCTTTCGCCGTGCAAAAGGTGGCCTTTTGGCGTGTAAAAGACGGTCTTTCGCAATGCAAGATATGGCCTTTTGTGGAACGTCTGATATTTTGTGTGATAAGCCTTAGTTGTAAGCGTATTTATGTTTGCGATTTTATGATGCCTTTAATATCAATGCCAGACTATTTGTTTTCTTTTAAGTGAGGCACTCGGTAATTGTCATTCCGCGCTCCGACGCGGAATCCAAAAGACGCCAAGGATACTGATTTACGTTGGCCGCATACACTGGATTCCGCGTCGGAGCGCGGAATGACAATTACCGAGTGTCTCACTTGAAAACGATTGTTTATTATAAATAGGTAAAAATATACGCCCATAATTCTCGATGCACTGCCTTTTGTAAACCTCTTTACTGTTAACCGCAAACTAAAAGCCCCTAAAAGTGTGTGTTGCTTTTAGGGGCTTGCATGTTGATGCGCCTGTAGCCTTGGCGCGTCAGGCGGTATGGGCCACGGCCTTTTCCAAGAGTTCGGGCAGTTGGAAGGTTGCGGCTTTAATCCGCGTGATTAGCTCCCGGCCTGCGGCTGTCGGTATGAAGTTCATCTGCCGCTTGTCTTTCTGCCCCACCTGGCGTGTTATCAGGTCTTTTTCCTCGGCCGAACGGATTACTTTCGACGCGTTCGAGTGCGACAGTCCGAGTGCGTCGGCAAGTTCGCTCGATGTCATCCGGCCTTTGTCAAGCAGGGTGCAGAGCAGCATCCCCTCGTTAAGCGATATGCCGTAGGTCTTCGAGAACGAACTTTCAAACTCGGCTATGGCGCGGTACAGGTCGCGTATTTTGCATAAAGTGTTGTCCATCTTGCTTTTAAGTTTTATGGTGATGACGATGCGTTAATCCGTGCCGGGGCATCAGATGAAGAGGTTTACATTAGCCTTGTCTGCGCGTTCCATGTAGGTTGCCACGCCTCCTATGGTCACGCCGTCAAGCAGTTCTTCACGGCTTACGCCCATCACGTCCATCGACATCTGGCAGGCGATGAACTCTACGCCCTGCTGCCGTGCCTGTTCGCGCAGTGTTTCAAGCGAGTCAACGCCCTTTTGCTTCATAAGGTAACGCATCATCCGGCTGCCGATGCCCAGCATGTTCATCTGCGACAGCTTCAGCTTCAGCGAGTTAGAGGGCAGCATCCAGCCGAACATCCGTCCGAAAATGTCTTTCTGCACGACGGGTTTATGCACTTTCTTGATGACGTTCAGTCCCCAGAACGTGAAGAATATCGACACTTTCTGGCCTGTGGCCGCCGCGCCGTTGGCAAGCACGAAGGTAGCAAGAGCTTTGTCAAGGTCGTCGCTGAACATGATGAATGTCTTGCCGCGGCCGCCTGTCGGAGCTGTCGCCGGGGTGGGGCAGGCGTTGCCTTTCTCAATAACTACCGTGTAGCGGCCTTTGTTCTCGCTTTTTCCGATGAGCTTGTTGCCCGTGGTGTTGCACCATGCTTCCGCGTCGCGGGCAAATCCGGCGTCGGTAGCCGTCACCTCCACCCGTTGTCCCGGCGCGGCATTGTCAATCGCCTGCTTCACTTTCATTATCGGTCCGGGGCATTGCAGTCCGCAGGCGTTAATCTTCAGCGTGTCCGTGCCGTTGCTGCCGCCTGCCGTCGGGGTGGCTTCGGTGTTTTGAGGGGAGGGCGGCGGAACCGGTGCCGTTGCCGCGGCGAATGTCTTGTAGCCGCCGGTAAGGTTGCGCACGTTGCTATATCCGTGCCCTGTGAGTATGCGCAATGCAAGATAACCGCGCAGTCCGACGGCGCAGAACAGCACCACGGGCTTGTCCGTCGGTATCTCGTCAAGGCGGTTGCGCAGCTCGTCCACCGGGATGTTTACCGCTCCGGGTATCGTGCCGAACGAATGTTCCTCGGCTGTGCGGACGTCAATCAGCGTCACATTGTCCTTTTTCGCCTGCAGTTCGCGCCATGTGATGACAGGCATCGCGCCGCTGATTATGTTGGAAGCGACGTAGCCTGCTATGGCAATCGGGTCTTTGGCCGATGAGAAAGGCGGTGCGTATGTGTGCTCGGTCAGCGTCAGGTCATACACCGTTCCGCCGCGCTTGATTAGCTGCGCAATCTGGTCAATGCGCTTGTCAACGCCCTCATAGCCGACGCATTGCGCCCCGTAGAGCTTCCCTGTGGTAGGATGGAAGGTCAGTTTCAGCGTAAGCGGAAGTGCGTCGGGGTAATATCCGGCGTGCGATGACGAGTGAGTAACCGAACTGCGGTAGTCCATTCCCATCTGCTTCAGGCGCTTGGCGGCCAGTCCGGTAGAGGCCACTGTGAGGTCGAACACTTTTGCGATGGACGTTCCTATCGCGCCTTCGTATTTCACAGTGTTGCCTAATGCCATGTTGTCGGCTACTATGCGGCCTTGCCGGTTGGCAGGGTTCGCAAGGTAGTTGAGCCACGGCTTGCCGGTAAGCGGATGCGGAAACTCGATTGCGTCGCCGACGGCGTAAACGTCCTTTGCCGATGTTTGCAGGTAAGAGTCAACCCAGATGCCGCCTGTTTCGCCGGTTTTTATGCCTGCGGCCTTGGCCAATGCCGTGGCCGGACGCACTCCGATAGACAGCAGTACCATGTCGGCAACGATGCTTTTGCCGCTTTTCAGGTGTGCCGTTAGGCCGTTTTCGTCGCGGCTGAAGCCCGTCACTCCTTCTTCAAGGTACAGCGAAACGCCCTTGTCGGCAAGGTGTTGGTGGATTGGAGCGGCCATGGAATAATCTATTGGTGCCATCACCTGGTTGCCCATCTCGACAACAGATACCGCCACTCCGGCGTGGTGCAGGTTCTCCGCCATTTCCAAACCGATGAAGCCCGCGCCCACAACTACTGCACGCTTGACCTGCTTTTCCGTGATGTAACGCTTTATGTTGTCGGTGTCTTCAACGTTGCGCAGCGTGAAGATGCCGTCCAAGTCGATGCCTTCCAATGGCGGACGAACCGGCGTTGAACCGGGCGACAGCAGGAGCTTGTCGTATGTCTCTTCGTATTCCGAGCCGTCGGCTCTTCGTATAAGCACGGTTTTCTTCTCCGTGTCTATTGCCGTAGCCTCGTTTTCCACACGCACGTCAATGCGGAAACGCCGTCTGAACGACTCCGGAGTCTGCAACAACAGCTTGCCGCGTTCTTCAATAACGCCGCCTATATAATAAGGTAATCCACAGTTGGCATACGATATGTACTTGCCCTTCTCCAACAATATGATTTCCGACATCTCGTCAACTCTCCTCAATCGTGCAGCTGCGGTTGCTCCACCTGCCACGCCGCCAATAATCACATACTTCATAATATATTCCGGTTTGTGGTTTTCATTCATGCCGCAAAGTAAATAATAATTCTTCAAAGAGTATAATTTCCAATGGAAAATGTTTGCATAAGAATTGTTAAAGGTGCTGTTTTGCCGGAATAAGGATGCTTTTTGGTACAAAAAAACGAGGGCGCATCCGTAAAGATACGCCCTCGTTGTATAGTCATGTAATGAAATTACAGGTTCGGGTTGATTTCGTTCCACTTAGAGATTTCGGGCACGATGTTCAGAGTTACCAGCTCGTCGCGCATCTTGCAGAGGTGCTCGTAGCTTGCGTCAAGCTTCGCGTTCTCCTCAGCTGTGCCTTCGGGTACGGTGTAGTGAGCGCCGGTTGTGTCGAGAGTGGTGTTCATCGCCATCATGATGTGGTTGTACTTGTCTGTTGAAACGTAAGTTCCTACAGGGTACTTGAACGCCTCGCCGCCCATCACTGAACGTATCATCTCAACTGACAGGTAAGCCGGGCTTTGGAAAGAAGAACGTCCGCGCAGCTCGATAATCTTCGCACCGCCCTGTGTAACGTCTTTCTTCATCTGCTCCCACTCAGCCTCGGGGAACTCGTCTGTGCCGATGATGTCGGTCAGCTTGCGTCCGTCGATTGTAACGTGTGAGCCGAATACAGCCATCTGCTCGCCGTGTCCGCCGTATGTAGCGCATCCCTTAACCTCGCTCTGCATAACGTTGAACTTCTTTGCCAGCGCGCTCTGGAGGCGTGTAGAGTCAAGAGCTGCGAGTGTTGTAACCTGTGAAGGTTTCAAACCAGAGTACAGAAGAGTTACAAGACCGGTAAGGTCGGCCGGGTTGAAGATGATAACCACGTGCTTAACATCGGGGCAATACTCCTTTATGTTCTTGCCAAGTCCCTCTGCGATTTCGCAGTTTCCTTTCAACAGGTCTTCACGGGTCATGCCTGCCTTACGGGGAGCGCCACCTGAAGAGATGATGTATTTAGCGTTGGTGAACGCCTCTTTCGGGTCGGTTGTGGCAGTGATTTTCACGTCGCCGAAACCGCTCTGGCGCATTTCCTCTGCCACGCCTTCGGGTGAGAACACGTCATAGAGGCAGATGTCGTTAGTCAGACGCATTGTGAGGGCTGTCTGAACCATGTTTGAACCAATCATTCCGGCTGCGCCGACGATTGTAAGTTTTTCATTAGTCAAAAATTCCATAATAACCAATTGTTTATATAATGTAAGACATTCTGTACTTAGTCAACAAGCTACGGGTCAACAAGTTAACAAGTGAAACTTGCCTCCGCCGGTTGTTTTCAGCGTAAGGCAAACGGCCTTGTCTGCCTGTTGCTTGTCTGCTCGTCCCTGAACTACGTGCAAAGTTAGGCAAAAAAGCTGAATATGTAGTATTTATTCTCCTTTTAGTTTGTTATTAAAATTAAAAAGACATATCTTTGTAATGTCCGTTTTACAACTTCAACCGCATAACCGTAAACCCTCACAGTCTTGCAAAGCCGCATAACCTCAAAACCTCAAAACCGTAAGACCTTACAACCGTATAACCTTGACAACCGCATGACCCGATAACCTCACAACCGTAAAACCCGATAACCTCACAACCGCATAACCACAAAAACCGCATAACCCAATAACCGTAAAATCCAATAACCCCAAACGATATGAACGAAACAATATGTAAACGACTGGAAGCCCTGCGTGAAGTGATGCGCAGGGAGGGCATTAACGCCTTTATATTTCCAAGTACTGACCCCCACAACGGCGAGTATGTGCCGGCTCACTGGGAGGGCCGCAAGTGGATAAGCGGCTTCGACGGCTCCGCCGGAACAGCCGTTGTGACGATGGACGATGCCGCACTCTGGACCGACTCGCGCTATTTCCTCGCCGCCGAAGAGCAGCTGCGCGGCACTGGCTTCAGCCTTATGAAGGAGCGCGTGGAGGGCACGCCGTCAGTCAGCTGGTGGCTCGGCATGAAGCTGTCGGCGGTGAAAAGTCCCGTAGTGGGTGTCGACGGAACGGTGAACGCGGCGGCTTCGGTTGAGGCTCTGATAGCCGAACTGCGCGCCGAGGGCGGCATTACCGTGCGCACCAACTTCGACCCGTTGGACGTTATCTGGGCAGACCGTCCGCCTGTGCCAGCGGACAAGGCTGTAATCCATCCCTTGGAGTATGCCGGAGAGCCGTGCCATGAGAAGCTGGCGCGCATCCGCCAGGCACTGAAAGAGCGTCATGCCTGTGGCATGTTGGCAGCCGCGCTCGACGACATAGCGTGGACTTTGAACCTGCGCGGCACCGACGTACACTGCAACCCGGTGTTCGTGTCGTACCTGCTCATCGAGCCTGAACGCGCGACCCTCTTCATTGACCGCGACAAACTGACGCCCGACGTTGAGGCTTACCTCAAAGGCGAGGGCGTGGGCACGGCCGGATATGCTGACGTAAGCAAGGCTCTTGCCGCCTACGGCGAGTACAACATACTGATGGACGACGGCGAAATAAACTACAACCTGTTCAATGCCGCGCGCTGCCTGAAGGTTGTAGCGCCATCGCCGATACCTGCAATGAAGGCCGTCAAGAACAATGTAGAGATTGAAGGCTTCCGCAACGCCATGCTGCGCGACGGCGTCGCCCTCGTGAAGTTCATGCGCTGGCTGCGCCCGGCGGTTGAGGCAGGAGGGCAGACGGAGATGAGCGTCAGCGCAAGACTTGAAGAGCTGCGCGCCGCACAACCGCTGTACCGCGGCCTGTCGTTCGACACCATTGCGGCGTATCAGGAGCATGGAGCCATCGTTCACTATGAACCTACGCCCGCGACAGACGTCCCCCTGCGCCCCGAAGGTTTTTTGCTGCTCGACTCCGGCGCGCAATATCTTGACGGAACAACCGACATCACGCGCACCGTTGCCCTCGGCCCTGTCACCGACGAACAGCGGCTTGTCTACACCCTCGTACTAAAAGGGCACATAGGGCTTGAGCTGTGCCGTTTCCCCCGTGGAGCGTCGGGCACGCAGCTCGACGCCATCGCGCGTAAGGACTTATGGCGTTACGGCCTTAACTACCTGCACGGAACGGGTCACGGCGTAGGCTCTTACCTCAACGTTCACGAAGGGCCGCACCAGATACGCATGGAATACAAGCCTGCGCCACTCGTCGAGGGCATGACCGTTACCGACGAACCGGGCATCTATCTGCCGGGACTTTTCGGCGTGAGGACGGAAAACACACTACTCATAGCACCTTACAAGGAGACGCAGTTCGGCCGTTTCCTCCATTTCGAGCCGCTCACTCTCTGCCCGATTGACACCGAACCAATCATCCTCGACATGCTTACCGCCGAGGAACGCGACTGGCTTAACGCTTACCACAAGACCGTTTACGACCGTCTTTCGCCGCATCTCGACGGTGAAGACCTCGCCTGGCTGACCGCCGCCTGCGCCCCGGTTTGATGCTGTAAAACGCCGTTTGCAAGCCGCTTCACTGCTGCCTGCGTAACGCCTTGACATTCAATGTATTATAAAAGGCCGTCTTTTACACGCTAAAAGACGGCCTTTTAGCGTGCAAAACGTGGCATATTGGAACGCAAAAGATGACCTTTTGAATTAAGAATTAAGAGTTAAGAACCGAAGGTCAGCGTTAAACTAATTAAGAAAACATGCTTTGTTGGATGTTTGCAGGTGCTTTTGCAAGGCATATTTTCTTAACTCTTAATTAGCTTAACGCTGGCCTTCGGTTCTTGACTCTTAATTTATTTCCCAGCCTGTTGCTTCAACAAATCGCGTATTTCGGCGAGCAGCTGCTCCTCTTTGGTCGGCTCTGCCGGTTTCGCCTGCTCCGTTTCCTTCTTTGTCTCCTCGTTTTTCTTTATCATTTTGTTGACTGCCCGTAACATTATGAATACGCAGAGAGAGATGATGAGGAAGTCGAAAGTGGTCTGGATGAAGTTGCCGTAGTTGATAGTTGCAGGCTCAAGCTTCTCAATGCCCATGTCGATAGCCGGCAGTGTTACCTTCAGGTCGGTGAAGTTTACGCCGCCTATGAGCCATCCGATGGGCGGCATGATAAGGTCGTTGACGATTGAAGACACAATCTTTCCGAACGCGCCGCCGATGATTACACCGACGGCCATGTCAACAGCGTTGCCCTTTACGGCGAACTGTTTGAACTCGTTGATTCGTTTACCCATGTTGCTGATTGTTTAATGTAGGTTTGCACTTTCAAGCAAATATACTGACTTTTGTTGCATTTTGCAATATTTTGCATCTGTATTTAGGTTCTCTGCGCATAAAATCCGCATATCGGGGAAAAACAAATGTTATGGATTTGGTGCTATGGCGGTGTTTGCAGGTCGGCTTGCGGCATGGCCGTGCGTCGGGCGTTTGCCAGTTTTGTAAATATTGTGTGCTGCAAAACGAAAAAAACGCGTAATCTTTTGCAAATCAGAAAAAAACGCCGTAACTTTGCACCCGCAAATAAAAGCATCTGTAAGAATATAAGTTTAACACATTAAAAATAAAAAGACAAAACATGATTATTGTACCTGTAAAAGATGGCGAGAACATCGAAAGAGCATTGAAGAAATTTAAGAGGAAATTCGAGAAAACGGGCGTTGTGAAGGAACTCCGTGCACGTCAGCAGTACACGAAGCCGTCAGTCTTGAAGCGCCTCAAGATGCAGCATGCCATTTACGTACAGAAGCTTAGGACTGCCGAGGAATAATCATCCTCTTTTCCAAGCTTTGTCGTATCAAGAAAGATAAATACAAGTCGGCGACCCGTAGCGTTGCGGCCTGATGGCCGGAAAGGTACGTGTGTGTCGGTTTTTGATGTTGCTTTTGCGCATCCATGTGCATACGCGCGCATGGATGCGCTTGTTTTTATGTGCGTGGCTTTTCCCGGTAGTGGCTTCGTTTTTGTTTGCTTGCTTGTGTGGCTTTCGCTTTTTACGGGTTTCTTTTGATTTTTATTACAAAATGCTTGTTTTTGTAGACGAAAACTATTATATTTGCAATATTTAATAAGTAGCGGCGGCTACTGCATTGTTTAACTTAAATTGATTTGTATATGAAAAGATTTCTACTCTCGGCAGCCATTGTGCTGCTATCTGTCGGTGTTTCCGCCCAGGCGCCTCAAGATTTTTTATCGGGCAAGTTGTTGAAAGAGACGAAGGCGAGTACATTGAAACTTGAGAAAGGCATGAAGCGTTTTAGTTCGCGGGGCGTGCCGGAGCATGCTTCTGGCGTAGCGCGTGCCGTTGCCGCTGCTCCTGAGGGTGCTAAGGTGAAGTATCTAATGACGGACTATGAACCTGTGTATGGATTTTTGGATACAGACGGTTCGGATATTCTTTATCCGAGGCTAAGGATGCAGGAACTTGTATTTGCAGACGACGGGAAAGTGTATGTTCCCAACATGTTCCTTGCCGTGATGCTTGGTGACGCTTGGCTTGAAGGAACGTCAGACGCTGAAGGCAACATAGTTGTAGAAAGCGGTCAGCATGTAGGTTCTATTTCGGACATGGGCATAAGTGCCGATTTTGTTGTGAGTAAGGTTAATGTTTCTACGCAAGAACAAAGTCTTGACCCCATAGTGCTTGAGAAAGATGCGGCTTCAGGTGCTTATGTGCTTCCCGAAGGAGATTGTGTGGGCGTATTTGTTGATTATATGGGAATGCAGTTTTTCCAGCTTTACTCTTATTGCACGGAAATTACGTATTCCGATGCGTCCGCATTGCCCGTGGTGGAGGAATACGACTACACTTACGCTGATTATGATGGTAATGCTGGAACTGGCAAGGTGGAAATGATAGACATTGACGGTGAAGTTATAGTATCAGGCCTGCTTCCTGATTATCCAAATTCTTTGCAGGTGATAGAGCGTTTGGACAACGGCGATTTGAGGGCGTATTCTAATAGGTTTGTCGTTGACGACGATACGCACATGTCTGTTATGGAGATTGCTTCCGATGGATTTTATACCGTTGAAACTGCCGATTTTGTATATGATGTGGCCGATGGGTCTTATTCGTTTGGGGACGGTTTGGGCTTGGCCGACTTTTTCTCCAATGACGGTGTTGAATTCGGTTTTAGTGTATTATATTCTGATTTAGGCATGGTTCCCGTGCCGGGTGCAGGTGTGGAGAGTGTTGAAGCCGGTGCCGAATCAGAGGTTGTGGCTACGGAATACTATGACCTTTCGGGGCGCCGTATGACCGAGGCCGTAAGTGGCGTAGGCATAATGGTCAAGAAGTATGCAGACGGAACGCGTAAGGCTACTAAAGTGATGAGGTAGGAGCGTTTTGTACCTTTGTTGATGGCTTCCGCTCCGCAATGTTGCGCATTTGCTGGCCGCCGGGACAAATACCGGCGGCCAGTTCGCTTTTATTGTGCGAGTGCAAAGTTTATTACCTTGTTCTGCTGTGGCCGGACGTATGCTGGAACGAAAATGTGGGCGAAAAATTTGGTGGTTCGGTTTTAATTTCGTAAATTCGTTGCCGAAAACATACGGGAGACAACGTTCTTATGTTAGTGAAAGAATTTCTGAAATACCTGTGTTCTGAACGGAATTATTCCGAAAGAACGGTCGGGGAATACGGCGAAGACTTGCAAAAGTTCGAGTCGTTCTTCAAAGGTTTGGACGCTACGCTCACATGGGAAACTGTTGATTCCGATGTTATCCGTGACTGGATGGAGAGCATGATGGACGAAGGAAACGTTGCGACCTCGGTCAACAGGCGGCTGAGCGCTGTGCGTTCCTTTTATCGTTTTGCCTTGTCGCGTGGCTTTGTCGCCGCCGACCCGTCGTATGGCGTAAGGGGGCCGAAGAAGGAAAAGCCGCTGCCGCAGTTCGTGAAAGAGGCTGACATGGACAGGCTTCTTGACGAAAGCATGTGGAATATGGACAGATATGAGGATGTACGCGCGCGTACTATTATATCAGTGATATATGAGGCAGGCGTGAGAATTGCTGAACTTCTAAGCCTTGACGACGCGGCGGTGGATATGTCGGCGTGTCAGCTGAAGGTTACGGGTAAAGGCGACAAGCAGCGCATTGTCCCGTTCGGCTCTGAACTGCGCGACGTTCTTCTGACGTATATAAATATGCGCGATGCGGCGGTTGAAAGGAAGTCGCCAGCTTTTTTCCTCTCTTCCGGCGGCTTGCGGATGAACTATTACAGCGTACGCCGTGAGATTGCCAGGCGTCTTTCGTCCGTCTGCACTTTGAAAAAACGCAGTCCGCATGTGCTGAGGCATACTTTCGCTACGGCGATGCTTAACAACGGGGCTGGCATAGAGAGCGTGAAGAAGCTTCTAGGGCACAGCCGTCTCACTACGACGGAAGTGTACACGCATACCACATTTGAACAACTTAAGAAAGTATATGAATCGGCCCATCCGAGGGCTTGACCTTTAATAACCTTATAAAGCAAGGAGGTAACTATGGAAATTAGAATTCAATCAGTCAATTTTGACGCTACCGAGCAATTGAAAGCTTTTGTCGAGAAGAAAGTATCCAAGCTGGAAAAGTCTTTTGAGGATATTCAGACAGTGGAAGTCAGCCTGAAAGTTGTAAAGCCGGCCACGGCGCTTAACAAGGAAACAAGCCTGACGGTGATGGTTCCCGGCTCGCGTCTCTTCGTCGAGAAAGTGTGTGACACTTTTGAGGAAGGTGTAGACCTTTGCGTTGACTCAATGAAGGTGCAGTTGGTAAAATTCAAGGAAAAACTGCGCAACAACTAAAAAAAACGCGAAAAAATTTTGGAGGTTTAAATATTATGCCTATCTTTGCAGCCGTTTTAGGACACGTCCTTACAAACAAGCGCCTGACGGCTGCTTTGCTTGCCTCTTTAGCTCAGTTGGCCAGAGCACGTGATTTGTAATCTCGGGGTCGTTGGTTCGAATCCGACAAGAGGCTCGACTGCGAAGAAAGGATAGTCTGAAAAACAACAAGGGTGGTTACCAGAGTGGCCAAATGGGGCAGACTGTAAATCTGCTGGCTTTCGCCTTCGGTGGTTCGAATCCATCACCACCCACTCAGTAGAAGTCTTTTGCGGAAATAGCTCAGTTGATAGAGCACTAGCCTTCCAAGCTGGGGGTCGCGGGTTTGAGTCCCGTTTTCCGCTCTCGCTGCTGTAATAGCTCAGTGGTAGAGCACTTCCTTGGTAAGGAAGAGGTCCCGAGTTCAAATCTCGGTTACAGCTCTACGACTTTATTATTGTGACTAACGAAGCAAAAATACACGATTATTCATTAAAATAACAAATAATTAAAGCTATGGCTAAAGAACATTTTGAACGTACCAAACCGCACGTTAACATTGGTACTATCGGTCACGTAGACCACGGTAAGACTACTCTGACTGCTGCCATTACGACAGTGCTCGCAAAGAAGGGTCTTTCTGAAGTTAAATCGTTCGATCAGATTGACAACGCTCCCGAGGAGAAAGAGCGTGGTATCACCATCAATACAGCACACGTGGAGTATGAGACTGCAACACGTCACTATGCACACGTTGACTGCCCGGGACACGCTGACTACGTGAAGAACATGGTTACTGGTGCGGCTCAGATGGACGGTGCCATCATCGTTGTTGCTGCAACAGACGGTCCTATGCCCCAGACACGTGAGCACGTGCTCCTCGCACGCCAGGTGAACGTTCCCCGCTTGGTCGTTTTCCTGAACAAGTGCGACATGGTAGAGGACGAGGAAATGCTCGAACTCGTTGAAATGGAAATGCGCGAGCTGCTCGACCAGTACGAGTATGACGGCGACAATACTCCTATTATCCGTGGTTCTGCCCTCGGCGCTCTGAACGGCGTTGCAAAGTGGGAGGAGAAGATTATGGAGCTGATGGACGCAGTTGACAACTGGATTCCGCTGCCTCCGCGTGACCTTGACAAACCGTTCCTTATGCCGGTTGAGGACGTGTTCTCAATCACTGGCCGTGGAACTGTTGCTACTGGCCGTATCGAGACTGGCCGTGTAAAGGTTGGCGACGAAGTTGAACTGCTCGGCCTCGGTGAGGACAAGAAGTCTGTCGTTACAGGTGTCGAGATGTTCCGCAAGATACTTGACGAGGGTGAAGCTGGTGACAACGTAGGTCTGCTTCTCCGCGGTATTGACAAGAACGAAATCAAGCGTGGTATGGTGCTCTGCCATCCGGGACAGATTAAGCCTTACAAGAGGTTCAAGGCTCAGATTTACGTCCTGAAGAAAGAGGAGGGCGGCCGTCACACTCCGTTCGGAAACAAGTATCGTCCTCAGTTCTACCTCCGTACAATGGACTGCACGGGTGAGATTTCTCTGCCGGAAGGCGTAGAGATGGTAATGCCGGGTGACAACGTAACTATCACCGTTGACCTTATCTACGCTGTTGCATTGAACGTAGGTCTGCGCTTCGCAATCCGCGAGGGTGGCCGCACGGTAGGTGCTGGACAGATTACTGAAATCCTCGACTAATTTCAGAATTGGCGAAAAACCAAATATGGCTCTCGCCTTAAGGACGGGAGCCTATTTTTACGGGAATAGCTCAGTTGGTAGAGCACTGGTCTCCAAAACCAGGTGTCGGGAGTTCGAGCCTCTCTTCCCGTGCTAAAAAGAGATAATATGTTTAAGACTGTAACAAATTATTGCAAAGTTTGCTATGACGAACTTGTGCATAAAACGTCATGGCCTACACGGGCCGAACTTACTCACACCGCAATGGTTGTATTATCTGCTTCCTTGATCATTGCGATTGTGGTGTTCATTATGGATTCCGTGTTCAGGTTTGTCATGAGTACTGTTTATCCTTCCTAATTAATCCGTTAAGAGTAAATGGCAGAATCAGGTAAGAAATGGTATGTGTTGCGTGCCGTTAGCGGTAAGGAGGCTAAGGTGAAAGAATACATCGAGGCTGAACTTAAGCACAACGCAATGCTCTCCTCGTATGTTTCCCAGGTGCTTATTCCTATGGAGAAGCATGCAATGCTGCGTAATGGCAAGAGGGTGGTAAAGGAAAAAATCGCCCTTCCCGGTTACGTGCTTGTCGAGGCGGAGCTTAAGGGCGATGTCGCGCATACCTTGCGCTTTGTTCCTAACGTGTTAGGTTTCCTGGGTGGTTTGGATAATCCGACCCCGGTAAAGCAATCTGATGTAAACCGCATACTTGGCACGGCAGACGAGTCGGAGCTGGCAGAGGAGGTAAATATTCCTTTCAGCGTAGACGAGACTGTAAAGGTTACGGATGGGCCGTTCAGCGGCTTCACGGGTGTCATCGAAGAGGTGAATTCCGAGAAGCACAAACTCAAGGTCATGGTAAAGATTTTCGGACGCAAGACGCCTCTGGAACTCGGTTTTATGCAAGTTGCAAAAGAATGACGCATTGTTACGGATGCGTGTGTTCTTTTATATCTACCAATTTTTAATTAACAAAGAAAATGGCTAAAGAAGTTGCTGGATTAATCAAATTACAGATTAAAGGTGGCGCTGCAAATCCCTCTCCTCCCGTAGGACCGGCTCTCGGTTCAAAGGGTATCAACATCATGGGATTCTGCAAGGAATTCAACGCCAGAACCCAGGATAAGGCTGGAAAAGTTCTTCCGGTCGTTATCACTTACTATGCTGACAAGTCATACAGCTTTGAAATCAAGACTCCTCCGGCAGCAGTTCAGCTTATGGAAGCTGCAAAGGTGAAAAGTGGCTCGGCAGAACCTAACCGTAAGAAGGTCGCTTCTGTTACGTGGGAACAGGTACGTGCCATTGCAGAGGATAAGATGGCTGACCTCAACTGTTTTACAGTAGAGGCTGCTATGAAGCTCGTTGCAGGAACAGCAAGAAGCATGGGTATCACTGTTAAAGGGGATTTCCCTGGTAAATAATTTATAACTTCAAGAAGATGAGTAAACTGACAAAAAATCAAAAATCAGTAGCTGATAAGGTTGAAGTAGGGAAAGCATACTCTTTGATGGAAGCTGCAGAACTTGTCAAGGAGATTACTACGACAAAGTTTGACGCTTCTCTTGATATCGATGTACGTTTGGGCGTTGACCCGCGTAAGGCCAACCAGATGGTTAGGGGCGTTGTTTCTCTTCCCAACGGTACAGGTAAGGTTACGCGAGTTTTGTGCCTTTGTACACCGGATGCTGAGGCTGCTGCAAAAGAAGCCGGCGCTGATTATGTTGGTCTTGACGAGTATATCGAAAAGATTAAAGGCGGATGGACAGATGTCGATGTTATCATCACAATGCCGTCGTGCATGGGTAAGATAGGCCCTCTCGGACGTGTTCTTGGTCCTCGCGGATTGATGCCTAACCCAAAGAGCGGCACTGTCACCATGGATGTTGCCAAAGCGGTTAAGGAGGTAAAGCAGGGTAAGATAGATTTCAAGGTTGATAAGACCGGTATCATCCACGCCTCAATAGGCAAGGTGTCTTTCTCTGCCGAGCAGATTTATCAGAATGCGAAAGAATTTATCGCTACTGTTATCAAGCTGAAGCCTGCTGCTGCTAAAGGTACGTATGTAAAGAGTATCTATATCTCAAGCACGATGAGTAAGGGTATCAAGATTGATCCGAAATCAGTTGAATAACTCTAAAAGTTTTGTAAGATGAGAAAAGAAGTAAAAGATACTATAGTTGTAGAACTCGGAGAGAAGCTGAAGGAATATCCTCATTTTTACCTTGTCGATGTGACAGGTCTGAATGCAGGGGCGACAAGTAAGCTTCGCCGCGAGTGCTTCAAGAACGAAATCAAGATGGTGGTGGTGAAGAACACTCTTCTCCACAAGGCTTTTGAAGCTTCGGATGTTGATTTCGAACCTTTGTATGCCTCTCTTAAGGGTAGTACAGCCGTGCTTTTCTGCAATACGGCAAACGTACCTGCAAAGCTGCTGAAGAACTATTTGAAGGAGGGAGTTCCCGCTTTGAAGGCTGCTTATGCAGAGGAAAGCATCTACGTGGGAGCTGACAAGCTTGAAGAACTTGCAGCACTCAAGAGCAAGAACGAGGTTATCGCAGAGATTGTCGCTTTGCTCCAGTCTCCGGCGAAGAATGTTGTTTCGGCTCTTCAGTCAGGCGCACATACCATCCATGGTGTGCTCAAGACATTGGGCGAGCGTCCTGAATAATTAAACATCCAACATTAACATTTAAAAACATTAAAAATTAGAATAAAATGGCAGATATCAAAGCTATTGCTGAAGAATTGGTAAATTTGACAGTTAAGGAAGTTAACGAGTTGGCAACAGTCCTGAAGGACGAGTATGGAATTGAGCCTGCTGCTGCAGCTGTTGCTGTTGCTGCTGGTCCTGCTGCTGGCGGTGCAGCTGCTGAGGCTGAGGAGAAGACATCTTTCGATGTTGTCCTCGCTGAGGTTGGTGGCGCTAAGCTGCAGGTTGTAAAGGCTGTTAAGGAAGCTTGCGGTCTTGGCTTGAAGGAAGCTAAGGACCTCGTAGACGGTGCTCCTTCTACTTTGAAGGAAGGTCTGTCTAAGGACGAGGCTGAGAACCTGAAGAAGGCTATCGAAGAGGCTGGCGCTAAGGTTGAGCTAAAATAATTTAAGCTTCCAAAATATAATGGGTTAAGATTCTCCCAGTCGGAGAGTCTTAACCTTTTTGTGTCTTTTGTGATGCAGTCATCCACCACTGTGTTTGCAGTTATTTGGAAAGTGTGTGCTACTTCGCATTGCGCTGATTTTTGAAAGGTGGTATTTATAACGGTAACATAAATCTGTAATGGCTTCAAAAATTGTTGATAACAGAGTAAACTTTGCCAGCGTGAAAAATCCGATGCCTTATCCGGATTTTCTCGATGTGCAACTAAAGTCTTTCAGGGATTTCTTGCAGTTGGATACTCCGCCGGAAGAACGTAAGAACGATGGCTTGTATAGGGTATTCGCGGAGAACTTCCCCATCACCGATACGAGAAACAATTTCGTTCTTGAGTTCTTGGATTACTATATCGACCCGCCGCGTTATACGATAGACGAGTGTCTTGAGCGTGGGTTGACGTACAGCGTTCCCCTCAAGGCTAAAATGAAGCTGTACTGTACAGACCCTGACCATGAAGATTTCGGCACATTCATTCAGGATGTCTTCCTGGGTACGATTCCTTACATGACTGACAACGGCACGTTTATCATAAACGGTGCCGAGCGTGTGGTTGTTTCACAGCTGCATAGGTCGCCAGGCGTATTTTTCGGGCAGGGCGTACATGCCAATGGTACAGTGCTTTATTCAGCTCGTATTATCCCGTTCAAGGGTTCTTGGATAGAGTTTGCCACTGACATCAACAATGTGATGTATGCTTACATCGACCGAAAAAAGAAGTTGCCGGTAACGACTTTGTTGAGGGCCATTGGTTTTGAGACCGACAAGGATATTCTTCAGATTTTTGATTTGGCTGAAGAAATCAAGGTTTCCAAGAAAAGCATGAAGGAAGCCATCGGCCGCAGACTGGCTGCGAGGGTTCTTAAGAGTTGGAATGAGGACTTCGTTGACGAGGATACGGGTGAAGTTGTTTCAATCGAACGCAATGAGGTTATCATGGAGCGTGAGACGGAAATCACGAAAGACAACATTGATGACATCATTGACAGTGGTGCTTCTACCATATTGTTGCACAAGGATGCCGATGCTGCAAGCAAGTATTCGATAATATTCAATACTTTGCAGAAAGACCCGAGCAATTCGGAGAAGGAGGCTGTACTTTATATTTACCGCCAGTTGCGCAATGCCGACCCGGCCGATGATGCAAGTGCGAGGGAAGTCATACAAAACCTGTTTTTCTCTGACAAGCGCTATGACCTCGGAACTGTAGGCCGTTACCGTATAAACAAAAAACTTGGTTTGGACACGGATATGGATGTCCGTATCTTGACCAAAGAAGACATAATCGAAATCATCAAGTATCTCATACAGTTGGTAAACTCCAATGCCACTGTAGATGATATCGACCACTTGAGCAACCGTTGTGTGCGCACCGTTGGCGAGCAGCTCAGCAACCAGTTCTCCATCGGTTTGGCGCGTATGAGCCGTACCATCCGTGAACGTATGAACGTTCGTGACAATGAGGTGTTCACACCGACTGATTTGATTAACGCTAAGACAATTTCGAGCGTAATCAATTCGTTCTTCGGAACAAACCCGCTGTCACAGTTCATGGACCAGACCAACCCGCTTGCAGAGGTTACACACAAGCGCCGTTTGTCAGCCCTTGGTCCTGGCGGTCTGTCACGCGAGCGTGCCGGATTTGAGGTTCGTGACGTGCACTATACCCACTACGGCCGCCTTTGCCCGATTGAAAGTCCTGAAGGCCCGAACATCGGACTTATTTCGTCACTTTGCGTATATGCGAAGATTAACGACCTCGGCTTTATCGAGACGCCTTACCGTAAGGTTAAGGACGGAGTGGTAGACTTGGATAACGACCATATCGTTTATCTCACGGCAGAAGAGGAGGAAGACCACATCATAGGGCAGGGCAATGCACCGCTTAATGATGACGGAACATTTATCCGTGAAGTCGTGAAGTGCCGTCAGGACGCCGATTTCCCGGTTGTTCCGCCGTCGGAAGTCGACCTTATGGACGTTTCTCCGCAGCAGATTGCTTCGATTGCTGCAGGTCTCATTCCGTTCTTGGAGCATGACGACGCCCACCGTGCGTTGATGGGTAGCAACATGATGCGCCAGGCCGTTCCGTTGCTTCATAATGAGGCTCCTATCGTGGGTACGGGTATCGAGCGTCAGGTATGTGTTGACTCACGTACCATGATTACAGCCGAAGGCGACGGTGTCATCGAATACGTTGACGCTACAACAATACGAATACTTTATGACCGTACGGAGGATGAGGAATTTGTAAGCTTTGAGCCTGCTCTGAAAGAGTATAGGATTCCCAAGTTCCGCCGTACGAACCAGAATATGACAATCGACCTCCGTCCTATCTGCGACAAGGGACAGAGAGTCAAGAAAGGCGACATCCTCACGGAAGGCTATGCTACCGAGAATGGCGAGCTTGCCCTCGGACGCAACCTCCTCGTTGCTTATATGCCTTGGAAGGGATACAACTATGAGGACGCTATTGTGCTTAACGAGCGTGTTGTACGTGAAGACATCCTTACTTCCGTACACGTTGACGAGTATTCGCTTGATGTCCGTGAGACCAAGCGAGGCATGGAAGAGTTTACAAGCGACATCCCGAACGTCAGCGAGGAAGCTACCAAAGACCTTGACGACAACGGAATCATCCGCGTCGGGGCACGTGTAGAGCCGGGCGATATTCTTATTGGTAAGATTTCGCCGAAGGGAGAAAGCGACCCGTCGCCCGAGGAGAAACTGCTCCGTGCAATCTTTGGCGACAAGGCCGGCGACGTAAAGGATTCTTCATTGAAGGCCAATCCTTCGCTTACGGGTGTTGTCATTGACAAAAAACTGTTCTCGCGTGCTGTCAAGACACGTGCTTCCAAGCAGCAGGACAAGGTTGTGTTGGCTAAGATTGATGAGGAATATGCAGCCAAGATAGAGGACTTGAAAGACATCCTTGTTGACAAGTTGCTCACCCTTACAGACGGTAAGACTTCTATGGGTATAAAGGATTATACCGGGGCGGAAATCATTACCAAGGGTAGCAAGTTCACCATGGCGCAACTCATGAACCTTGAGTATGACGGCATACAGTCTAATAACTGGACCGAGGACGAGCATACGAATGAGCTTATCCAGAAGCTCATAATGAACTTCATAAAGAAGTACAAGTTGCTTGATGCAGAGCTGAAGCGCCGTAAGTTCGCCATAACCATCGGCGACGAACTGCCCTCAGGCATTCTCCAGATGGCCAAGGTCTACGTTGCGAAGAAGCGTAAGATTGGTGTAGGCGACAAACTGGCCGGACGCCACGGTAACAAGGGTATCGTGTCGAAGGTGGTACGTCAGGAAGACATGCCTTTCCTGGAAGACGGACGCCCCGTCGACCTTGTGCTCAACCCTCTGGGTGTGCCTTCGCGTATGAACCTCGGACAGATTTTCGAGGCCATTCTCGGTGCCGCAGGAAAGCGTCTCGGCGTTAAGTTCGCAACTCCGATTTTCGACGGTGCGAAGCTTGACGACTTGCAGGAATGGACCGACAAGGCCGGCCTGCCGCGTCTTTGCTCAACCCATCTTTACGACGGTGAGACAGGCGAGCAGTTCGACCAGCCTGCAACGGTCGGTATAACCTACTTCCTCAAGCTCGGCCACATGGTTGAGGATAAGATGCACGCCCGCAGCATCGGCCCGTACTCGCTTATCACTCAACAGCCTTTGGGCGGTAAAGCGCAGTTTGGTGGCCAGCGTTTCGGAGAGATGGAGGTCTGGGCTTTGGAGGCATTCGGTGCGAGCCATGTGCTTCAGGAGATACTTACAATCAAGTCAGACGACGTTGTAGGCCGTTCAAAGGCTTACGAGGCTATAGTAAAGGGCGAGCCTATGCCTACGCCGGGAATACCCGAGTCGCTCAACGTGCTTCTGCACGAGCTTCGCGGTCTCGGTTTGAGCATAACCCTCGATTGATAACAGAACCTCTTTACATAACAAACACATTTTTGACAATATGGCTTTCAAGAAAGATACAAAGATAAAGAGCAATTTTACGAAGATTACCATCAGCCTCGCGTCGCCTGAGGAAATCCTCGAAAATTCTTATGGTGAGGTGACAAAGCCCGAAACCATAAACTACCGCACTTACAAGCCTGAGCGTGACGGACTGTTCTGTGAACGCATTTTCGGTCCGACCAAGGATTACGAGTGCGCCTGCGGAAAGTACAAGCGCATCAGATATAAAGGTATTGTCTGCGACCGTTGTGGCGTAGAGGTTACAGAGAAGAAGGTACGTCGCGAGCGCACGGGACATATCGAGCTTGTTGTGCCTGTAGCACACATCTGGTATTTCCGTTCCTTGCCGAACAAGATTGGTTATCTTCTCGGACTTCCTACAAAGAAGCTCGATGCAGTCATCTATTACGAGAAGTACATCGTTGTGCAGCCTGGCGTTATGGAAGGCAAGAAAGACGCTGAGGGCATGGAGGTCAACGGTTCGCACAAGATGGACTTGCTGACCGAAGACGAGTATATCGACATCATGGACAACCTGCCTGACGGCAACGAGTATCTCGATGACAGCGACCCCAACAAGTTCATTGCTAAGATGGGTGCCGAGGCTATTTACGACTTGCTTGTGAACATCGACCTCGACTCCTTGTCTTACGAACTGCGCGACCGTGCCAACAGCGACTCTTCACAGCAGCGCAAGACAGAGGCATTGAAGCGCCTGCAGGTTGTGGAGGCGTTCCGTGCGAGCCGCAACATAAACAAGCCGGAGTGGATGATTATGAAAATCATTCCTGTAACTCCGCCTGAGCTTCGTCCCCTTGTTCCGCTTGACGGCGGACGCTTCGCCACGTCAGACCTTAACGACCTTTACCGTCGTGTCATCATACGTAACAACCGCCTCAAGAGGCTCATGGAAATCAAGGCTCCCGAAGTCATACTGCGCAACGAGAAGCGTATGTTGCAGGAAGCCGTTGACAGTCTCTTTGACAACTCGCGTAAGAGCAGCGCTGTGAAGAGCGAGTCAAACCGTCCGTTGAAGTCGTTGTCTGACTCGTTGAAGGGAAAGCAGGGACGCTTCCGTCAGAACCTTCTCGGTAAGCGTGTCGACTATTCAGCGCGTTCGGTTATCGTCGTAGGTCCGGAGCTTAAGATGGGCGAGTGTGGTCTGCCTAAGCTGATGGCAGCTGAGCTTTACAAGCCGTTCATCATCCGCAAGCTCATCGAGCGCGGCATTGTCAAGACCGTAAAGAGCGCGAAGAAGATAGTAGACCGCCGAGAGCCGGTAATCTGGGACATCCTTGAGAACGTTATGAAGGGACACCCTGTATTGCTCAACCGTGCCCCGACGCTTCACCGTCTCGGTATTCAGGCATTCCAGCCGAAGCTTATCGAAGGCAAGGCCATCCAGCTTCACCCGTTGGCATGTACGGCGTTCAACGCCGACTTCGACGGCGACCAGATGGCGGTTCACCTTCCGTTGAGCAACGAGGCTGTGCTTGAAGCGCAAATCCTGATGCTCCAGAGCCACAACATCCTCAACCCTGCCAACGGCGCACCTATTACAGTGCCGTCGCAGGACATGGTGCTCGGACTTTACTATATAACCAAGCTCCGTCCGGGCGCTAAGGGTGAAGGTCTTACTTTCTACGGCCCTGAAGAAGCAATCATCGCCCATAACGAGGGCAAGTGTGATTTGCACGCTCCTGTAAAGGTTGTGGTGAAAGATGTTGACAAGGACGGGAACTATTACAGCCACATGGTTGAGACTTCCGTTGGCCGTGTCATCGTCAACGGCATCATACCCGAGGAGGTTGGCTTCGTCAACAAAATCATATCAAAGAAGAGCTTGCGCGACATCATCGCCGACGTAATCAAGAATGTAGGTTTTGCACGTGCCTGCGAGTTCCTTGACGGTATCAAGAACCTTGGTTACCGCATGGCTTACCTCGCCGGACTCTCGTTCAACCTTGACGACATCATCATACCTAAGGAGAAAGCCGAGCTTGTGGAAAAAGGTAACGAGGAAGTACGCCAGATTACCGACAACTACAACATGGGCTTCATCACCGACAACGAGCGTTACAACCAGGTTATCGACGCATGGACGCACGTCAACAACGAGCTTGGCGACGTCTTGATGAAAGAGATGACCGAGGCCGACCAGGGCTTCAACGCCGTTTACATGATGCTTGACTCCGGTGCCCGTGGTTCTAAGGACCAGATTCGCCAGTTGGCCGGTATGCGTGGACTTATGGCAAAGCCGCAGAAGGCAGGTGCCGAGGGCGCGCAAATCATTGAGAACCCTATTCTGTCGAACTTCAAGGAGGGTATGAGCGTGCTTGAGTACTTCATCTCTACCCACGGTGCCCGTAAGGGTCTTGCCGACACCGCGATGAAGACCGCCGACGCAGGTTACCTTACCCGCCGTCTTGTCGACGTTTCGCATGATGTCATCATCACCGAGGAAGACTGCGGCACGCTGCGCGGACTTGTCTGCACGGCGTTGAAGAACGGCGACGAGGTTATATCGTCCCTCTACGAGCGTATCCTCGGCCGTGTGTCTGTGCATGATATAATCCATCCTACCACAGGAGAACTTATTGTGGCTGCCGGTGAGGAGATTACCGAGCCTGTAGCTCAGATAATAGAGGAAAGCCCAATCGAGAGCGTAGAAATCCGCTCCGTGCTCACATGCGAGAGCAAGAAGGGTGTCTGCATGAAGTGTTACGGACGCAACCTTGCCACAAGCCGCATGGTGCAGAAGGGCGAGGCTGTGGGTGTCATCGCGGCTCAGGCCATCGGCGAGCCGGGTACGCAGCTTACGCTCCGTACATTCCACGCCGGAGGTGTGGCTGCCAATGCCGCCGCCAACGCTTCTATCGTTGCGAAGAACGACAGCCGCATCGAGTTCGACGAGCTTCGTACCGTTCCGTTCGAGGAAGAAGGCGACAACGGCCCCGTAGCTTGCGAGATGGTTGTAAGCCGTCTGGCCGAAATCCGTTTCGTCGACCCGAACACAAACATCGTCCTCTCTACGCTCAACGTACCTTACGGCAGCTCGCTCTACTTCAAGGGCGGTTCTGTAGTGAAGAAGGGCGACACCATAGCCCGTTGGGACCCGTTCAACGCCGTAATCGTTACCGAATACGCCGGAACGCTCAAGTTCCGCGATGTCATCGACGGCGTTACCTTCCACTCAGAGACCGACGATACCACCGGACTTACCGAGAAAATCATCACCGAGTCGAAGGACAAGAGCAAGGTGCCTACCTGTGACATACTCGACGCTAACGGCGATGTTGTCGGCACATACATCTTCCCGGTGGGCGGTCACGTAGTTGTTGAGGACGGACAGAAAGTAAAGACAGGTACAACCCTTGTCAAGATACCGCGTACAGTCGGTAAGGCCGGCGACATCACCGGAGGTCTTCCCCGTGTCACCGAGCTGTTCGAGGCGCGCAACCCGTCAAATCCCGCCGTTGTCAGCGAAATCGACGGTGAGGTTACAATGGGCAAGGTTAAGCGTGGTAACCGTGAAATCATCGTCACGTCGAAGACTGGCGAGCAGCGCAAGTATCTCGTGTCGCTGTCGAAGCAAATCCTTGTGCAGGAGCATGACGCAGTGCGTGCCGGCACGCCTCTGTCTGACGGTGTAATCACGCCTAACGACATCCTCGCCATCAAAGGCCCCACCGCCGTTCAGGAGTATATCGTCAACGAGGTGCAGGACGTTTACCGTCTGCAAGGTGTGAAAATTAACGACAAGCACTTCGAGATTATCGTGCGCCAGATGATGCGCAAGGTGCAAATCAACGACCCGGGCGATACGACCTTCCTCGAGCAGGAAATCGTCGACAAGCTCGACTTCGCCGAGGAGAACGACCGCATCTGGGGCAAGAAAGTTGTCGTTGACGCCGGTGACAGCGAGACGCTCAAACCCGGACAGATTGTCACAGCGCGCAAGCTGCGCGACGAGAACTCTACGCTGAAGCGCCGCGACCTCCGTACCGTTCAGGTGCGCGATGCCGTGCCCGCAACGTCTACCCAGATACTTCAGGGTATCACGCGCGCCGCTCTCCAGACAAAGAGCTTCATGTCGGCCGCTTCGTTCCAGGAGACGACCAAGGTGCTCAACGAGGCTGCCATCCGCGGTAAGGTTGACTATCTCGAGGGAATGAAGGAGAACGTCATCTGCGGCCACCTCATCCCGGCCGGAACCGGTCTGCGCGAGTTCGACAAAATCATCGTCGGTTCGCGTGAGGACTACGACCGCATCGAGGCTAACCGCAAGAACGTAATCGACTACAGCGAGAAAGAAAAGGTTGAGGCTGAATAAGCCGACCTTGTCTGAATATAATAAAATGTGGGCGCACCGAGAAAACCGGTGCGCCCACATTTTTATGGTTTCAATGCTTATCCCATAACCTCACAACCCCATAACCTAAAACTGCAAATCATCTGTCATCTGTCATTTTGCGGTGTAATATGCTGCCAGTCAGTTTGTTATGCGCTGATAGATGCAATAGCCTTATCTGTCAGGTTAGTCACAAAACCAGTCTGTGACTACTTGGTGTGACAGATGCCCGGCTTTATCTGTCAGGCTCTAATGCATTGTCGGTCAACGTGTTACGCCGCAAAGTGACAGATGATTTGCAGTTTTAGGTTATGGGGTTGTGAGGTTATACGGTTTTACGGTAAGTATTGAAACCCTATAACCTCATAATCACGTATCGGCGGATTTGCAATCCGCCGCATGCACAATAGCGGATTTGTAATCCGATAAAGTTTAGGTATATTATTTTCTGTGGATTACAAATCCACAATCTTATAGGTGCGGATTGCAAATCCGCACGGATGCTACCCAAACCCCACAATCCCATAACCCCATACAACTAACGGCATTTTAGCCGCCAAAAGACGGTCTTTTGCATTGCAAAACATGCTCTTTTGGGCGGTAATAGATGCTCTTTTGCATTTCGCTTTGACATTTCCCGTGTACCTGTTCGCTTTTATGCCTGTGTTTGATGCAAGCAAAGGCGGCACGGAAACATTGTTCCGCGCCGCCTTCTTCGTTGTTTTGTTGTTGGTTGAGATTTGTATTTTATTATTCGTAGAAGCTGAATGTCGCATCAGGCTCGTCACCGGGCTGTATTGTTTCGTTTTCGTCAAGGCTTGTATAGCTGCTGTCAGTCCAGATGTAAGTCGTAGTGCTGTTGTCGTCAACGTCTATTTCCTTGATTGGCAGTTGCGCTGTGGATTTTCCTAACAGGCCGGCGTAGTAGAGGTTCTGTATCTCGTCCAAGTCGATGTCAAACAATTTGTAATACAGCATGATGTTGTTAGAGTTTGCCTGTCCGTCATATTCGTAACGGCAATCGTTGCCTGGGCGTCCGTCGCTCTTGTGCGTATATGTCATCCTTACGAGGTTGCCGTTTTCCCATACGAGTGTGTACAGGCGGCCTTCGCGTCCGTCGTCAATAGCTGTGATGTGGCCTTCGTCATCGTATGTGAAGATGCTTATGTCATCGTGTCTCATGCCATGTACGCGCTCGGCGAAGCCCTGTTCGTTAAGTTCCACTTCATATTCCACTTCGTCGCCGTCCATAACCTGCACGTCAGGCAGTCCCGCATCAGGATTGGTGATGTAGTTGTAGCGGAAAGTTAAAGTCTCATAGTCGTTTACAATCTTCGTCAGGTAGCCGTTCTCGTAGAAGAACTGGTCGTCGCCCATCTGTTTGAGCAGTTTGCCGGTGAACACGTTGGTGAGCGGCGACAGCTCTTCGGGCAGGTCGGTTCCGGGTGTGTCTGGAGTTTCTGGAGCGTCTGCGGCCACGAGGTAAGTCCACGACTCGTCGCGTCCGTAATCGTCCTCCCACTTGTCATGCACAACGGCTCTGTTGCCGTCGAATGTTATCGTGGCGTAGTCGCCCGTCCAGTCGCCGTCCCAAGCGTAATACAGAGTGCCTTTGCTGCGGTCGCGCCATTTCCATTCGGCCAAGTCTATGCTGCCGTCGAGGCGTGAGATAAGATATGTGCCCGATTTTGAGAACATAACCTCATAGCCCATTTCGTTGCCGAAGCTGCCGGGATTATCGGGCGTTACGGTCTCGTTGGTCTCCTCGCCGGTCTGCTTGTCAAAGTAAATGTCGCGTACTTTCTCCACCTTCCACGTGCGGCACAGGGCGTTGGTTATGTTGTCGTCGCCCATTGTCGCCGTTTTCTCGGCTGTGTACGTCTGCGTCTGTCCGTTGGCAGGTGTGATTTCAATGCCGGTTACTTCGCTGCCAGTGTAGTTGAGCTTGATTGTGCCGAAGCCGTCGAGTGCGTACTCGTTCTCGCCCGTCTCGGTGAATGTGCCGTAGATTATTCCGCCGTACTCCGTCGAACGAGTCGTTGCGCCGCTCTTTGCCAACATTGATTTCCTTGTTCTCGCGCCGGCCTGTGCCGTCATGCTGTATCCGCCGTAGCTGCGCGTCACGATGTAGTTGCCGCTCGCGCCAAGCTCTATGCTCTCGTATGGCGACGAGGCCGACGTGATTTCATACTTTCCGCTTACGCTTTCGTAGGGCGGTGTGGGCAAGTCGATGTTGCCTGTTCCGCCTTCATTGTCGTCGCTGCAGGATATAAATCCGATGGCCGTGCATACCAGCATCAAGGCCATGATTAATAAATAACTTCTTTTCATCTTGTTGTGTTTTTTATTGGTTGTTAAGCGTAAATCCGGGATTGGATGAACGGGACGGATATTGCAAGCGGCACGCCCGATGGCTATGTGTATGAGGATATTGTCCCGGACTCACATGAGTCCGGGTGTAAAGCCTGTGTGTATGCGCGTGTCGTGGCCGGCGCGTCAGGCCGGATAATGATGATACCTGTCTTGGCATAGAACATTTATCATGGCAAGCGCCAACAGGCTGGCTTGCCGTTGTTAATCATTCCTGCAAGACGGGACGCAGTAAATAAAAATGGTTTAATCGTTGTGAGGGGAGAAGAGCCGTCCCATTACTTTCAGCCGTTTAGAAGCTTTTGGCTTCAGCCGAATTGCCAAGGTAATGTAATCTCCCTATCAGAAAACTCTGATTTGCGCTGCAAAAGTATTAAATATTTCGCGAATATTTATCGGATGAGTGGTAAAAAATATTAATTTGCGGTTATGGGGTTATGCGGTTATATGGTGTAAGGTTTTAATGTTTACCTCATAACCGTATAACCCTATAACCCCATAACCTCATACCCGCAAACACTGTGTTGGCATTGACATAATAAGAGCCGTCCAAACAACTTGTTTGGACGGCTCTTGCGTTTTGCCTTGACGGCGAAAGTGTCTTGTTTTGACGGAGTAAAGGCTTTCTCACCTTTTCACCTTTCCATCACCTTTTTACTTTTTAATAAATTTCTTGCCGTCGCGTATGTATATGCCCGGAGCAAGCGGCTCTTTCACCTCCATGCCTTGCAGGTTGTATATGCGTCCGTTGCCCGGCTTCTCCTCTGTGGTTACTTCGTTGATGCCTGACGGAATGTAGGGGTACAGCGTGATAATCCATACGCACTGGTTGTCGCCGCCTATGCGGAAGTGCAGGCTTTCAGTGGCCGGTTCGGCCAGTGTGATGTCGTGTGTGGCAGTACTTCCTCCATTGAGTGCGGGGAACACGTAATCGGCGGATGTAAATGTTTCGTTGCCGAGTTCAGACAGGTATGCGGTCTGGTCTGTTCCGTTGCAGTAGCCGGTTATGCCGATACGTGTTATCTCTATGCCGGCAGGAATGTTTATCGTGTAGTCGCGGTTGCGTGAAAACTTGATGCCTGATATTCCACAGCCGTTGCCGCTTGCGTAGCCTCCAGAAGCCGCGGTTATGCTGAAGCCGTTGGTGAACAGCCAGTCTCCGTTCTCGTCCGTATAGTCGTATGTTATCGGTGACAGTTCGTATTCAGTTGCCACGGGGTCGTCGCCAACGTAGCGGTCGATGCCCATCACTTCGCCTCCTTCAAGCTGGCCTTCGGTAATGTCGGCCACAAGGCTGTTGAGGTAGTTCTCAAGGTTGGTGTAGCCGTTGTCGCCGGTTTCTGTGCCGTCGGCAGCGTTGTTCTGGTCAAGGCCGTTCTCCGTCTCCCATGCGTCAGGCATGCCGTCGCCGTCAGTGTCGGTAGCCACTGTGCCCGGTGTATATGTCAGCTCAGGCCATGCGCTCCAGTCGGCAGGAGCGTCGTCCGGTCGGTTGTCCTCCTGCGAGTTTATCATGCCGGGGTTGTTGTCGCGGTGTCTGCCGTCATCCTCATATCCGTCGCCGGTATATGTGGCCAGTCCTTTTTCGGTTTCATTGATAATGAATTCGTCGTAAGAGTCCCTAACCTTGCTGCATCCGGCGTATGACAGTACACGGGCGTAGGCGTCGGCGGCGGAGTGGGTCGTTACATGTACGAACTCTATCGGCTCGTCGATACGCATCGTGTCGCGTGTAGCCTGTGTAAAGGTGTTGTCATTGTCGGAACTGCTGATTTGGTTATACACGCCGTATGTCCAGTTGTCGTTTGTAACGTCGTCATACTTCGTGTTCACGTTGCCGTCTATGTAGAACTTGCCCCATACGTGCAGCGTCGGCGCGTAGTCGGGATAGTTTTGTATGTATTCGTTGGTGCGCACCCCGATGCCTGCTATGCGGCGTTGTATCGTCGTGCTGCGCTTTTCCGTGCCGGGGCCGGGCTTGTAGTAGTTGTTCACTATGTTCACGTTCATGGCCTCGCCGCCGTAGCATCCGTTGCCGGCCCAGTTGTAGAACACGTTGTTGCGCATGTCAAGGCGTTCGTCAAGTTGGGTTGTGTAGCGCGGGCCGAGGCGTGGCACGCGGCTCTCGTGGTGTGCCAGCAGGTTGTGGTGGTAGGTCACGCCCGAACCGCCCCAGTTGCCGCCGTAGCCGTGGGCGCCCTTTGAGTGTCCCGAAGCCTGGAGGCTTTGCGATGCTATGCACCATTGCACTGTGGCGTTGCGCACGCCGTACACTGACAGGCATTCGTCTATGCTCCAGCTTACCGAGCAGTGGTCTACGATGATGTTCTCCTTGTCCATGCCGCCGAGGCCGTCCCAGCCGTCGGCGTTTTCTTTCTGTACGTATTTGTTTCCGAGCCTGAAGCGCATGTAACGTATGATGACGTTGTTCGCATCTATTTGGAACGGGTTGTCCGCGATGCAGATACCGTCGCCCGGTGCTGTCTGTCCGGCGATGGTAACGTTGCCGTTTTGCAGGTAGAGCGGTGTCTCGAGGTGGATTGTTCCGGCCACGTCGAACACTATTGTGCGCGCTCCAGTCTGCTCGCAAGCCCAGCGGAACGAGCCTTCGCCGCTGTCGTTAAGGTTGGTCACATGGTAAACAGCGCCGCCACGTCCGCCGGTGGTGTAGCGTCCGAAGCCTTCCGCTCCGGGGAACGCCGGCGTTTTTTCTACCTGCTGGCCCATGCCGGGAGCCGCTGTCAGCAGTCCCAATGCAAGCAGTGCGGACTGTAGTAATCGTTTTCTCTTTAACATAATCTTTTTACTTTAAAATGTTGTACAAAGCAATTCCGGCCTTGCCTGTGCGTTTTCTTGTCCACACAGGCAAGGCCGGAACAGGTCGGAAGTGTTATTTGTTTATGATTTTCTTCGTTGTCTTGCTGCCGTCCGCCATGGTGCTCACTTCAATTACCACGCCGCGGAAGTTGCTGCTCACGCGCGTTCCGCCTATGCTATAATATTCAGTGCTTACGGCTTCGCCTGCCTCCGCATTGTCGATGCTGCTTGGCGCGGTTGTGCTTGCTGCCTTGCCGAAGCCTCCGTGGCTGTTGGCGGCGCGCACTGTGTACTTGTTCATGTCGCTTTCGGTAGCGTCATAGTAGGTGTTTGTCGTCATGCCGGCGAACTTGCCGTCGTAGAACACGGCGTAAGCTATCGCGCCGTCAGCTGCGTCCCATGTTATCTGGTTCCCGTTCTCGGTGCGTAGCATGCCGAGTCCTTTCTGTGCCGCATACTCGTTCGGAGTCCAGTCTGCGAACACTTTGTCGAGCGCATAGCCCTGCGCCTCTTCGTCGGTGAGTATTGTCTCGTAAGTGTTCTGCTTGTCGTCCTTTGTGAATGTGAGCACGAGTGACTCCGGCGAGATTACGTTTCCGTTTTCGTCCATAGTGTTGTATTCAACGAACCTGTCGGCGGGCACGCTCATGCCACCGAGTGTCCAGCGGTTTTCGTTGATGCGGTCGGGCTGCAGCAGTGTTGTGTTCAGGTAAGCGCAGCGTGCGAGGTTCTGCCATGCGCGGCCGTAGTTGAACTTTTCAGCCTTGCTGTCTATGGTGCATTCGTTGAACACGTAGCCGAACTCTGTTGTCGTTGTCGGCGCCGTTATCGTGCATTCGCCGCTTCCGTCGGCGTTGCGCGGCTCAACGGTTATTGTGCAGCGGTTGAAGAACACGTCGCCGCCTCCGCAGATGAAGTCTACCGTTCCGTGGATGTCAGAGTCCTCGAAGTAGAACTGTGCGTCATTGTTGTTCGAGTAGTATGTGTCCTGGTAAGACAGCATCCTCACGTTCTTGCAGATGGTGTGGTTGCCCTTGTCCTGAATTACTACGGCGCGGCCAGCGAAGCCCGGCTGGTAATAGTCGTATGCGTTTTTAAGCGTAACGTCCTGTATGTAGGTGTTGCTGCCCGTAATGAGGAATGTCGCCGAAACGCCGATGCCTTCTTTCTCGGCCTCGTTCACAATGATGGTGTTGTCCATGCTTTGACCTATGAGCGATATGTTGTCGCCTGAAATCGGGGTGAGCACTTCGTGTCCGAGGTCGTATGTGCCGTCGGGCACGAATATGTAGGTGCGCTTGTCGGCTGAAGCCTGTGCGTTGGCGATGTCGATGACGTTGAGCAGGTTGAGTCCGTCGTTCTGCTTTACGATGTAGTAACCCTGTTCGTTTTGCTCTACCGGCGAGCCTTCCACGTTGATTATGGATATTTTGTGCAGGTAGGTCTCGTTTGTGGTGGTGAGCGTAAGCGTGCCTGCCGCGCCGGTGTATTCCATCATTACCGTCTGTCCGTCGGTCGAGCTGTAGCCGTCAACGGTGGCTATCGTGTTGCCGCTGGCGTCGCTCAGGGTCATTACGGCGTCCTCCTTGCTGTATCTGCAAAGGGTGGCGATGATGTATGCGTGTCCGCCTACGAGCAGGTCTATTTTCCCGTCGCTCTCAAGCGTCCAGCCGTGAGTGCCGTCATGCCATGCCGCGCCTTCGGCGTTGAACGCCTCGTGGTCTTCGTCGTAGAAGTATTCGTCGGTAAGGTTGAACGAGTAGCGCGCCGTGGTGCTTGCCGTCTCGATGTCTGTAGCTACGGCGTACATGTTCAAGTCTGACGTCACGATGTCCTCTGTGCTGTACTTGCGTCCGCCTTCAGTCCCCACGAACCATCCGCGGAACGCCTTTCCGTCAGCCACGGTAACCTTTGCGCCGTCGTTCAGCGTGCCTATCTCCGTGTCCTTTTCCACCTTCTGTGTGTTGTCTATTACGGTTGTGCCGTCAGTGTCGATGTATGTCAGGGTGAAATACGGCTTGTGCTTGAACGTTGCGTAGTAGGTCATTGTCTCGCCGTTGGCCGTAACTTTTATCGTTACAAGCACGGTGTGCTCGTCTTTCTGCTCGTAAGTCACTTCGCCGTCCACTTCGCCGTTGTCGCATACTATGCCGGTTATCGGGTTGCTTGCCGATGGCAGCTGTACGGCGTTGAACAGTTCTATTGTAGCCTCCTGCACGCCTTCCGCCGTTTCGGTGAACACGTCAACGGCCTCATACGTCACGCCGTTGAATGTGAACGTGCCGAGTGCCGGGTACTTTGACATGTCTACCAGACCGTAGAGTGCAAGGTCGGTAACGTAGGCGTTCTGGTCAAGGCCGCCGGAATAGTTCTCGAACTTTATCTGGCAGTTCTCCCTGTTCACCTGCAACGTCAGCTCCTCGCCCTGCGCCGTGCCTACTGACTTGTCGTGCAGCACTACCCAGTCGGTGTCGCCGTCACCCTTTACCGATACCTTTATGCCGCGCGTGCCGCCGGTGGCAGCCTGCGTAAGCACGATTTTTGACAGCGACTTGAGCGGTGACGTCAATACATACGGCTCAACGCCGCCAAGCTCGTTGTCCTTTTTGCCTGTTATGATGTAGCCCAAGCCCTTGTCGGCAAGGTTGGTGAATTTGTCTTGTGTGCCGTCAGGGTCTACGCCTGCTCCGCAGAAAGTGAACGTTACCGTCTCCTTGCTGTATTTTGTCGCCACCTCGTGGGTGCTGGGAGCGGTCGTGTTCTTCTTCCTGTCTATTTCCGGCCATTCCTGGAACGATGTCGAATATATTTCCCTGCTCTGGATTTCGGAAACGAAGGTTACGCTGATTTCCCACAGGTAGCTTCCGGCCGTCGTCACAATCTCTACATATCCGGCTTCCACTTCGGCCACGGTGGCCTTGTGTTCGGTCGGGTTTACAAGGTCGGCCGCCTCTCCGCCGATGGTGAAGTTGCCGTAGTTGGGGCTTGGCGTAAGCTTCACGATGTCCCTTGCCGACTTTACCGGCACGCGGATTATCGTTCCGGCGTTAACCTGCGCGTCGCCGGTTCTGGCTGCCGAGTTGAACTTGCCGTTGGTGGCGTCGATGTAAAGGCTCACGCCTTCAACGTTTGAAGCCACCTCGCCGGTGCTTCCTTCCAATGCTACTTGTCCGGCTTCAACGGGTGTCTTGTTCTTGAAGTCCCATGTGGCCGTTACGTCTTGTGCGCTGATTTGCAAAGGGATGGCTGTCCCCATTATTGCAACAAGCGTACAGATAAGTGCGTGTAAATGCTTTCTTACCATAGATTTGTTGTTTTGATTAGTAATATTAATAATGTGTAAAGTATTCATCGTCGGTTGCAGGCTGTCCGCATGTCCGCGGTAGCGTTGTAGTAGTTAGCAGTAATAGTTTGTGTCGGGTGGCAAAGATATACATAATATTTGAAATTCAAGCGGTTTTGAGTGGAAAAGTTGCTGTTTTTTTGTGGGGTTATACGGTTGTGGGGTTGTGGGGTTATGAGGTTGTGGGGTTATGGGGTTATGAGGTTATGAGGTTGTGGGGTTATGAGGTTGTGCGGTTATGGGGTTGTGCGGTTGTTCGGATAGCACGTACATGGGAGGTGCTTGCTTGAATGTAAATAAAAGGCAGGTTACAATTTAACACTGTCACACAAATGTCGGATGAACCTGATATGCCGTCTTTCGCATTGCAAAAGGTCACCTTTCGCACGCTGAAAGGCCGTGTTTTGCATTGCAAAAGGTGACGTTTTGCAACTTGCTGGATTTCAATGCGTTGCGCAGCCCGTGGCGCATGTTATAGTGTTATCGTATGCGCCGGTTAAGTTTCGTTTATTGCAAAAAACAACATAAAGCAAAAAAGTTTTTGTAAAAAATGTTTTTCCATTGAAAAAAACTATTATCTTTGCGGCAGTAAAACAATAATTCAGCTATGAAGAAAATCTTATACTCATTTTTACTCGTGTTCTGTTTCTCGGTTGCTGCCGAAGCGCAAATACCGTCGGTTACGTTGAAAGACATTAACGGAAAGACCGTGAGGACAGATACTTTGTCGAACAATGGCAAGCCGCTCATCATCGATTTCTTTGCAACGTGGTGCAAGCCGTGCAACCGTGAGCTTTCGGCCATAAGTGAAGTGTATGAAGACTGGCAGGAGGAAACGGGCGTCAAGCTCATTGCCGTGTCAATAGACCAGGCTCAGAACATCAACAAGGTGAAGCCGCTTGTCGACAGCCACGGATGGGAATACGACGTGTTGCTCGACCCCAACAGCGACCTGAAGCGCGCACTCGGCGTGCAGACCATACCTTATACTATTATAGTTGACGGCAAGGGAAACATCGTTTACCGCCACAACGGATACGTTGAAGGCGCCGAGGAAGAGCTGATAGAGAAAGTAAGGGAACTGGTGGCCGAATAACATTACATACAAGATGAGCCATACATCACGCAGACTGCTGTGCGTGGTGGCCGTATCGGCCGCCACGCTTTGTGCCGCCGCACAAGACGATGGCGGCAACAAAATCTCTGTGACCGGAAGCGTGCAGAGCGACATTATCATACCGCAGGAAGACAAGGCCATCAACGCCCGCGATTACGATGAGTGGGCGCTGACCAATACTTACGCCGACGTTGCCCTTACGAGCAAGTACATCGACGCAGGCGCCCGTTTCGAGTTCGTGAAGTTCCCGCTGCCGACATTCTATGACGAGGACGGCTTCAAGGGGTGGGGTGTGCCCAACATATACGTCAAGGCGCATTTCAAGTCGTGGGACTTGACCCTCGGCAACTTCTACGAGCAGTTCGGCTCGGGCTTCATCCTCCGCACCTACGAGGAGCGCACGCTCGGTATCGACAACTCTCTTTTGGGCGGACGCCTCGTTGTGCGCCCCGTCAAGGGCGTAACGGTTAAGGCGCTCGCCGGCAAGCAGCGCCGCTTCTGGGACTTGAACAAGAGCTGGGTGAGCGGAGCCGACGTAGAGCTGAACCTCGACCAGTGGTTCAAGGGTATGGCTGACAAAGGCACTTACCTTACCCTCGGTGCGTCATGGGTAAACAAGTATGAGAAAAGCGATGAGATGATAATAGGCACTTCGCATAAGCTGAACATGCCTTCTACTGTCAATGCGTTTGACGTTAGGGCGAATTTCCAGAAGGGCGGCTTCAACATCCTTGCCGAGTACGCATGGAAAGGGCAAGACCCTTCGTTCGATGGCGCTTATCCATACATCTACCGCAAGGGCAACGTGGCCATGCTCTCGGCATCATATTCGCACAGCGGCTTCAGCCTCTTGTTGCAGGCAAAACGCAGCGATGCGATGCAGTTCAGGAGCAAACGCAGCGAAACCAGCGCCATTGCCTCGGCCATCAACCACCTGCCGGCGTTTACGATGGATCAGACTTACGCCCTCGCGGCACTCTATCCTTACGCGACCCAGCCTAACGGCGAGTGGGCGTATCAGGCAGAACTGGGCTACCGCTTCAAGCGTAACACCGCCATCGGCGGAAAATATGGAATGAATGTCAAGGTCAATTTCTCGCACGTACATTCAATCGACCGTAAGAATAGCGCCGTAAACCCATACAACGGCACTTTCGCCGGTACTGACGGATATAGCTCGGCGTTTTTCAAGTGGGGTGACGAAACGTATTATCAGGACTTCAACATCCAGATAGAAAAGCCGTTCTCGCGCTCGTTCCGCTTGAACCTTATGTACATGAACCAGTTTTACAACCAGACCATCGTTGAGGGGCACGGCGGCATGATACACTCTGATGTATTCATAGCCGACGCCAAGTACCGAATCAACCGCAAGCTGACGCTGCGCGGCGAGCTGCAATACCTCTCTACCGACGAGGACGACGGCGACTGGCTCTACGGACTGCTTGAACTCTCGTTCCTGCCGCATTGGATGTTCACCATTTCCGACATGTACAACAGCGGAGTTACCAACCAGCACTATTATCAGGGGCTTGTAACCTTCAGCCACGGCTCACACCGCCTGCAGCTTGGCTACGGGCGTACACGTGAAGGTATTAACTGCGCCGGAGGCGTATGCCGCTACGTGCCGGCAAGCAAAGGTGTGACATTGTCGTACAACTATAACTTCTAAGCAAAATGAAACTTCGCAATTTTATATACACCCTTCCCATTGCTGCAGCAGCATTCATCCTTGCCGCCTGCAATGACGTAGCCGAGGACGACAGGTTTATCTATGTAAAGCCTGCGGACGTTAACCGCGCCGTTTTGATAGAAGACTTTACCGGGCAGCAGTGCTCTAATTGCCCAATGGCAACAGATGAAATTGAAAGTCTTGTCGAACAATACGGTGATACTGCTGTCATTGCCGTTGGCATACACAGCGGTCCTTTGGGCTTTGCAGGGTCATCAACACAGATTGGATTGATGACTGATACAGGTAACGAATATTTTGACCATTGGGGCGTAACCACGCAACCGGCAGGTATAATCAACCGCACAACAAGACCGTTGGAGTACACAGATTGGGCTACGGCAGTACGTAATGAGATTTCAAAGCCTGCTACGTTGTCAATGGAAATAAACAACTCTTATGATGAAAGTAGCCGTAGGCTTGATATTATTGTCTCTTCGTTTGGAACGAATGGCACAACTACAGGTAAGCTTCAGGTTTGGCTGATTGAAGACGGTATCACTGCTATCCAGACAATGCCTGCCTCGCAGGGTGGTGGAAATAATTTTAATTATGTACACAACCATGTTTTCCGTGCTGCTGTTAATGGTACATGGGGCGACGATTTTTCAGTGGCCGAAAACAATAGTGTGAATAATGATTTTACTTATACATTGCCTGCTGACTGGAAAGCAGAAAATGTTTCTGTTGTGGCTTTTGTTTACAACAACAGTGGTGTACAACAGGTGACAAAGAAGGCGATAATAACAACAGAACAAGAATAAACAAACAAATAAATTAATATGAAAAAAATATTTACTCTTTGTCTTGCATTATTTGCAGGCCTGACAGTGTACGCGCAAAGCAACCCTATTGAGTTTGTTGATGGACAAGGGAATGTGATTCCAAATGGTTCGACCGTAGTACGTGACAATCTTGAACTTGACGACTTTGCTGGTGAAGGAATAATACATTCTGACGTATATGTCAAGAATATGACAGACGGCCCGGTTGTATGCACTGTAAGTTGTTCAATTGAGGGTATGCCGTCGGGACGGTTTCAGATATGTGGCTTTGGTAACTGTTTTGCGGCGCCAATAAATGACCGTGTTGCTGAATATCCGATAAGCACAGTTTTAACTGGTGGTTCTGCTACACTTGCTGTAGGTGAGACAAGAGACACAGAGTCTGAATGGATGAAAATTAAATCAGGCGATTATGGCAGTTTTAACGTGAAGTATTCTATACAAGGTGGATGTGAGATAACTGTAAATTATGTTTATGCAGACCCTGCAGGCATAAACGATGCGCAGACATCTGTAGATAAAAAGGTCGTAGGTTACTATACTCTTGGTGGCCAACGCCTTGACGACCAGCAGAAAGGAATAAATATAGTAAAATATTCTGATGGTACAACTGAAAAGAAAATATTGAAATAACGAACTTGATATAGAGTTTATTTACTTTAAAGTTTAACCTTAAAAAGAACAATGTGTTATGGCTAAAAGATTACTTTCTTTAGTTACGGCCTTAGTTGCTTTCTGTTGTTTGACAAACGCTCAGCAGTTACAGAAAAGCGAAATTGTGCGTCCTCTTAAGTATAAGAGTGTTGTGAAAACCACACCTTCAACTCGTGCAAGCGCAGAGAACGTGGCATTCACTTATGCTCAAGGTACAAAGGTCTCGCCTGTAGGTTCTGGCGCAAGCTCGTATGATTGCGCAATATTTGTGCCAGGAAGCTTGGCCGGCAACAAAATTGATGTCATTGGTTTTTATATTGTGGATAAAAGTGTTGTAAGCAATGCAAAGTGTTGGATATCAAAAACATTGCCGACTAATGTTTCCACCGGTTGTGATTTCATTCAAAATGTCACTGTTACAGATGACGTTCTGACAACGGGTTATCCAAATTATGTTGAGAACGTCAACTATACAATTCCTGAAGGAGGTTGCTATGTGGGCTATTCGTTTAATGTTACTAATGTTTCAGCGAACTATGGAAAGTACCCTATAGCTTTTGATGGTGAAAATGATCTTGAAGGAGGTGCATATTGTAATATGCAAGGTTCTGGTTGGCAGGACATGAATGGATTAGGTTTTGGATGTCTGTTGACAACTGTTTTAATGTCTGGAGATAAATTCTCTGGTAATGCTGCGACATTGACCGATACAGATTTTAGTTCTGTTGTTGTTAAAAATACAAGTGCAAATGTTTTACTTTCGGTAAGGAACTTAGGTGTTAATGACATGAAATCTTTAAGCTATACCGTTAAAGATGTAGCTACAGGTTCTGTTTCTGATGAGAAAACAGTAACACTTAATGAAGGTATTAGATTTTATGGCTTTGGTAAGGTTGCATTTTCTTTAGATGGAGGAAATGAGCCGGGGATGTATGAAAAAGAATTTACTATAACGAAGGTTAATGGACAGACTAATGAAAACAATGATGCTGTTACAGTAAAGGGTATTGCGTCAGTTGTTTCAAGGAATGTTACAAAGAAAATCGTTGTAGAAGAGTTTACAGGTACAGGTTGCCCAAACTGTCCGAGGGGATATGCAGGTATGGAGGCTTTATCAGAAAAATATCCAAATGAATTTATTGGAATAGCCGCACATACAGCTGTGAATTATCCTGACCCGATGGAAACAAATGCATACGATGATGTGCTAAGATTGTTCCAATCAGGCATAAGTGTACCGAGTGTATTCTTGAACAGAATTAATAATATGGAATTCTTTGATCCGTACTTTGGTTCTTCTCAAGGATCAACAATATTGGGTATATTTGATGATTTCGAGTTAATGCGTGGAGCAGCAGAAGCAGAAGTTGTGGCAAGACCGCAATGGAATGAAAATCAGACTGCAATCAACGTAAAAGCGGATGTGACATTCCTGTATAATCGTGATGATGCTCCTTATGCATTGGCTTATGTATTGTTGATTGACGGCCTGCAAGGCAGCGAGGATAGTTGGTGGCAGTATAACGGGAACAGCTATATGTATGGTAATTCTCAGCTTAATGAACCATATCTTGACTCATGGTTAATGAGAGGTGAAAGGGATAATATCTATGTTCAGGGATATGGCAATCTGGATGCTGTATATGTAAAGGATATGGTTTATGACCATGTAGCATTGGCTTCGCAGAACCTTGTTCCTACGGCACCGAGTCTGAAAGCTCCGATTAAAATGGATGAAACGCAGACGGCAACCGCTACGTTCGATGTATCTAATGGTATAAAAGGGTATTATCTTGGCAACGAACTTATCCAAGACAAGTCGAAGCTGAAGGTTGTTGCAATGCTTATCAATACAGAGACTGGCGAGATTGTCAATGCTGATGAGAGCGAAATCGCCGCTTACGACCCGACTGGCATCGAGAATGTTACGGCAACAGGCGAGGAAGCCGTTGAGGTTGCACGTTACGCGCTTGACGGCACACAGTTGTCAGCTCCTACAAAGGGCATCAACATCATCAAGATGTCTGACGGTACAACGAAAAAGGTTATTGTGAAGTAATGTGCTGAAAGCACTGATATTATAGGAATTTGCCGGACATTTTGTAATGCCCGGCAAATTTCCGTTAATTCAAAAGGCGAAGGTTGCATGGCCGGCTGCCGCAATAGCTGCGGCGGCCGGAGTGCGGCTTGCGCTTTTTTGGCTGAATAACAGTTACACTTTAATTAATATTTAAAACCTATGGTGAATTTTACAAGTAAAGGCCGCCTTATGGGCAGCCTGTTTGCTGCCGCCTTGCTGGCAGGCGGTGTGAATTGCGCGAGCGCGTAAAGTATCAACGTTCTTGAGAACATGACCGGCGGGGACGGCGTGGAATACCAGCCGGTTGTCCAGGCCATTTCTCCCAATCACAGGTATGTTGCCGGCCCGGCGTTCTCGATGGCCAGTGGCTCGATGGGCATGTTCGTATATGACACCGAGACGGACGAGTATGCGGTGGCTCCTGCCAACGACGAGATGTACGGTGCAGACATACGTGCCGTGAACGACGAGGGCACATGCGTCGGCTACAACGGCAACGCCGTACTGTACAGCATAAACGGCGAGGCTACATATTACGAGCCTGAAGCAGAGGGCGAGGCCACACAGGCGCGTGACGCGAGCGACGACTTGAGCGTTGTTGTAGGCTGCCATTATTCAGAGGCTACATACGTTACTACGGCCTGCGTATGGGTAAACGGCGAGAGGAAGGATTTGCCCGTGCCCTCTGACGACGTGTTCGGCTTCGAGACAAACGGCTCTGTGGCTTACTATACCAACTCTGACGGTTCGGTGATTGTGGGCTATGTGGTTGACAATTACAGTTCAAACCCTCTTGTTGTATGGCGCCTGCAGGAGAACGGAGAATATGAGTGCGACCCTGTGTGCGTTGGTTATTTCTCTTTAATGGGTGATGTCGAGGGCCATCCTTACGTGGTATTCTCGCCGCAGGGCTTCAGCCGTAACGGCCGTTATGTGTCACTTAACCTCATGAAAGGCGGCGACACCTTCACCGAGCAGTATATGGGAAGGTATGACCTGGAGACAGGCGAGCTTGAGGAATACCGCGCCGACGGCAACAGCGACATTCAGGAAGGTGCTGAGATGGCGGCTACGGGCGTGGCTGACGACGGTACAATCCTGGGCTATGCGCTCGCAGGCTCATGGGCTATGCAGCAGCGCAGCGCCGTAATCTGGAGCAAGGGCGAGGATGCGAAGGTTCTTGCCAACGTTTATCCCGGAATTACCGAAATTGCCGAGTATGACATGCTGGGCTTCAACACGGCCATAGACTTCACTCCGGACGGACGCTACATCGCAGGCTTCGCCAACGATGCGATGTACAATTACATCGGTTATGTCATCGACCGCGGCACTTCTGCCGGCATCGACAACGTTACTACCGGAAGCGAAGAGGCCGTAGAGGTAGCCCGTTACGCCCTCGACGGCACGCTGCTGTCAGCTCCTGCAAAGGGTGTGAACATCGTAAAGATGTCTGACGGCACAACGAAGAAGGTTGTGGTAAAGTAAGGACTGACGGCGCACCGCCGCCTGAATGTTATGTGACAGGGATGCCCGCAGGCCGGGCATCCCTGTTTTTGTTTGTGCGGAGAACGGCGATACCTATGATTTGTGGATATATATTTACGTGGGTTCGGTATAAATAATCCTCTCTTTGAACTAAAAAATTGTATTATTTTGTATTTCAAATAGTCGGTTGGTAACTGTCATTCCGCGCTCCGACGCGGAATCCAGTGACTTCCGCCAGATTTTTTTATTATGCTTTTTTACTGGATTCCGCGTCGGAGCGCGGAATGACAGTTACCAACCGACCGCTTGAAGTAGGATAATAACCACATTCCCTTATACCGAATTCACGTTAAATTATGTCCCTACAGAGGATAATTCTAATATTTACGAGACATTGCCTTATATCGGACTCACGCATGTCCTAATGCACTGAAACCGCGGATGACATCCCAAAATACGGCAAATTGGAATGCAAAAGGACGCCTTTTGCACGCTGAAAGGCCGTCAATTGCAGGCTAAAAGACGGCCTTTGTGTAACTTGCTGGTAATCAGATAGTTGTTGGCGGCTTTGCTGCTGTCGGTTGAATAGGCCATATAGGCCTTATAAGTCCTATGCTGCCAATCGGCAAAAGTCCGGCAGAGTCAAATCAAAAAACTTCGTTTTTCATTTGCCTTTGCGCTCGCCTTTCACTATCTCGTGTTTCACGAAGATAGGATGCGGCTCGGCAGAGCCAAATCAAAAAACTTCGTTTTTCATTTGCCTTTGCGCTCGCCTTTCACTATCTTTGCCATCACAAACCAAGCAGGAGCGTATTATATGGACAGCATAGACAAATATCTTTCGGACTTCTTGAAGTACACCGCCGGGGTGTCAGAGGACATCATGGTATGGGTTTATCCGCTTACGGCGGTGTTCGCCGTGGCGTTGTTCTCGTATGTTTGTACGGCCTTGTTCCGCTTCGTTGTGATGCCGGCAGTGCAGCGTCTTACGGAGAAGACCAAGGCCACTTGGGACGACTACCTTTTCCATCCGCGTGTGATGAAGGCGTTTCGCCGCATCATACCGCCTGTCATCTGGTATGTCACGCTGCCTTATGTGTTTGTACATTCGCCCGGCATGCTGTCGGTGCTGCTCAAGGTGTGCAACATTTACCTTGTAATCGTGTCGCTGCTGTTCGCCAGCCAGTTCCTGCATTCGCTTTACGACATTTCCTCCGAGCACCAGCGGCTGCGCAACCGTCCGCTTAAGGGCATTTACCAGATGTTCAATTTGCTGGCGTTCATAGTGGGCTGCGTGCTCATCGTCAGCATAGTCATTGACAAGAGCGCGGCTGCCGTGCTGGCAGGTCTCGGCGCGTCGGCTGCCGTGCTGATGCTGATATTCAAGGACTCCATACTCGGTCTTGTGGCAGGTGTACAGCTGTCGGCCAACGACATGCTGCGCCCCGGCGACTGGATAACCATGCAGAAGTATGGGGCGAACGGCTTTGTGCGCGAGGTGTCGCTGACAACTGTTAAGGTGCAGAACTTCGACAAGACCATAACCACCATTCCGCCTTACGCCCTTGTAAGCGATTCTTTCCAGAACTGGCGCGGCATGCGCGAGGCCGGCGGACGCAGGATGAAGATGTTTGTCAACATCGACGCCAACACAGTGCGCTTCTGTACGCGCGAGGAAATCGAGGGGTTTGTGGCCAAGGGCTACATTCCGGCTGAGCGTTACGCCGATGCGGGCTTTCCCGTGGCCAACACGCAGGTGTACCGCGATTTCATGTTCAACTTCATGAAGACACACCCCGACGTCCAGACCGACCTCATGATAATGGTCAGGATGTTGCAGCCTACGCCTGAGGGCTTGCCCCTTGAGCTGTACTGCTTCTCCACGTTCGTTGAATGGCAGCCTTTCGAGCGGTTCCAAAGCTCCGTGCTCGATTATGCCGTAGTCATGGCGCAGGAGTTCGGGCTGAGGATATTCCAGCGTCCGGCAGGAAGCGATTTTAAAGGTGAGAAGGTGAGAAGGTGAGGAGGTGAGAAATAAAAAAAACAAGGATGCGATATGTCCGCATCCTTGTTTTTTCTCTTTTACTTTTTTACTTTTTCACCTTTTTACTTTTTTACCTTTTCTCACCTTCTCACCTCCTCACTTTCTCACCTTTCCAATGTTACTTTTACCGCCTTGAGAGCCTTGCTGTCTGACGTCCCGCCGTACAGTATTTCGTACTCGCCGCTTACGGGGCGGACGGTGTTCGACTGTGTGTCAAACCAGTTGAAGGCCTCGCCGTCGAGCTTGAACGCCACATCTTTTGTCTCGCCTTTTTTCAGCGTTACGCGGCGGAATGCGCGCAGGGTTTTCACCGGTCCTTCCTTGTCAGACGGGCGGCGCAGGTACACCTGCACAACCTCGTCGCCGTCGCGGTTGCCCGTATTGGTGACGGGTACAGTCAGCGTGCATCCCTCTTCGGCGTTGATTGCGGCTGACGATACCGTCGCGTCGCCGTAGGCGAACGTGGTGTAGCTAAGTCCGTGGCCGAAGGGGAAGAGCGGCTCGTCGGTCATGTAGCGGTATGTACGCCCCTTCATGGAGTAGTCTTCAAAGCCGGGCAGCTGCTTGGTGCTCTTGTAGAATGTAATTGGCAGTCGTCCGGCAGGGTTGTATTCGCCGAAAAGCACAGAGGCGACGGCCTCTCCTCCGGCCTGTCCGGGATACCATGCCTGCACAATGGCGTCGCACATAGCGGCCTCGCGGGTCAGTGCCACGGCCGAGCCTGAGAAGTTGACGAACACTATTTTCTTGCCAGTTTTCTTCAGTTCGGTCAGCAGGCGTGTCTGCACTTCGGGCAGTTCTATCCACTCGCGGTCTCCTCCGCGGAAGCCGGGCACCTTTATAGGCATCTCCTCTCCCTCAAGTCCGGGCGTTATTCCGCCAGCGAAGATGATGACGTCGGCGTCTTTCACCTTGTTGACGCTCTGCTGTATGTCGAGCGGAACTTCGCGTCCGAAGTCGAAGTTGAGCGTTGCGCAGTCGCCTTCGCTTGCCCTGAAGTCCACCTTGATGTCATATTTCTTGCCTGCTTCCACCTTCATTGCGTAGGCCCTGCTGTTCTTGGTGTTCAGCGCTTCGGCCACTTCCTTGCCGTTGATGTGCAGGTGTGCCTTGCCCTGTGTCTGGAAGCTGAACACCACTTCCTCGCTCTTTTTCGGGGTAAACGATGTCTCATATTCGGCGTAGAAGCCTCCCAGCTGCACTCCCGGGGCGAAGACGATGGCTCCGGCGGTGGTGAAACGGAACGGGTCAGAGACGTGCGTAACAACGTCAGGCTTGCCTTCGGGGTCAAGCATGTTCCAGTATGAAGCCCTGAAGCCGCGTTTGCCGTCGGCCTCGCAGTCGGCGAAGAGGCTTTGCAGAGCTACCGACGACGTGTAGTCGCATCCGTATTCGTATATCAGCTTGTCGGCCGGCACCCTTTTCTGCAATCCCTGCAGCAGTGTGACGGTGTGCGATGGGAAGCCGTTGTAGTTGCCCCATTGCATCACGCTGTCGTTGGCGTTAGGCCCTACGAGCGCTATTTTCAGTCCCGTTTCGGGCAGCGGCAGCAGTCCTCCGTTGTTCTGCAGCAGCACGATGCTTTGCTGGGCCATGCGCAGTGCCAGGTCGCGGTGCTCCTTGCTGTCAACGACGCTGTAAGGTATTTTGCGCCAGGGCACATCCTCGTCGAACTCTCCAAGCTCTATGCGCGCCTTCATCAGGCGTGTAACGGCGGTGTCAAGACGGCTCTCGCTTATAAGTTTTTCGTTTACGGCGTCAACGAGCGAGCGGTAGCTTTCGCCGCATTCAAGGTCGGTTCCGCTCGCCACAGCCTTTGCCGAGGCGTGCGCCGAGTCAGGTTCGGTGTAGTGATGCCCTTTGGTGTAGAAGTCGGATATCGCCCAGCAGTCAGACACCACGATGCCCTTGAAGCCCCATTCGTCGCGCAGTATTTGCTGTAACAGGCGGTTGCTGCCGCAGCACGGCTCGCCCTCGTAGCGGTTGTAGGCGCACATCACCTCTTTTACTCCGGCGTCCTGCACTACGGTCTTGAATGCCGGCAGGTATGTTTCCCAAAGGTCGCGCGGGTCGATGTTCTCGGCGTTGAACACATGCCTGTTCCATTCCGGCCCGGAGTGTACGGCGAAGTGCTTTGCGCATGCGTGCAGCTTGTTGTACTTGCTGTCCTTGGGGCCTTGCAGTCCGTTGACCACGCTTACGCCCATGCGCGCCGTGAGGTAGGGGTCTTCGCCGTAGGTCTCCTGTCCGCGTCCCCACCTCGGGTCACGGAAGATGTTGATGTTTGGCGTCCAGAACGTAAGGCCCTGGTAAATCTTGGCGTTGCCCTGCTTTGCAAACTCGTTGTTCTTGGCCCTCGCCTCGTCGCTTACGGCGGTGAACACGTCTTGCACCAGGCTGTCGTTCCACGATGCGGCTATGCCTATGCACTGCGGAAACACCGTAGCCAGACCGGCGCGCCCTACGCCGTGCAGAGCCTCGCTCCACCAGTTGTAGCCCTTGATGCCGAGGCGTTCAACGGGTGGGGAGTCGTATTGCATGAGCGATACTTTCTCTTCCAACGTCAGTCTGCTTACAAGGTCGGCCGCCCGTTCGTCAGCCGGCAGGCCGGTGTCTTGGTACGGCATGTTGTTGCCGCATGACAGGGTGAGCATGGCGCAGCCTGCCATCAAGAATTTGTTAAGTAGGTTTTTCATTGTTTCAGATTTTATCTTTAGTGATACTTTGATGCGCTAAGGAAGGTTGTCTGCGTATTACGCTTTTGCACGCCATGCGCGTGTGTGCCGCCGATGGCTGTGCAAATATAATGGTTTAATTTGATTTTACGCTGCAGAATGCGCTTTTTATTGTCTCAAATCCGTTAACTTTTGACGCACGGCGTTACGTGCTGGCTGTCAGCGCGTTATGCTTCCGGAACGCCGGCCTGTGCCGCCCGTATTCCGAAAGGCCGCCTTTTACGTGGAGAAAGGCCGTCTTTTGCACGGTGAAAGGTGGCCTTTTGCATGGCGTTTTGCCGCCTTTTGGAATGTGGCCGTCGACCCGGTGCATATTGAAAACGTAATACTGATGGTAAAATCAGTAATCGGTGCACATGGTTTTCAGCGGCAAATCAGTAATTTTGCATGCGATAATAAAATCAACTTGACGTAGTACTAAAAGTGAGCAAAGCATGAAAGTATTGTTGATAAACGGCAGTCCGCGCGGCAAGGGCAACACGTATGTAGCCCTGTCGGAAGTAGCCAGAACCCTTGAGGAGAACGGGGTTGAGGCAGAGATAGTGTCGATAGGCGCCAAGGCCGTGCAGGGCTGCATAGCCTGCGGCCGCTGCATGGAGCTTGGCCGGTGCGTGTTCAACGACGCACTATATAATGATGTAAGGGAAAAACTTGAGACGGCAGACGGCATTGTGGTTGGCTCGCCGGTATATTACGCCGGACCCAACGGCTCGCTCTGCGCCCTGCTTGACAGGCTGTTCTTTTCAGCCTCGCCGCTGTTGCGTTACAAGCCTGCGGCGTCGGTGGCCGTGTGCCGCCGCGGAGGGGCGAGCGCCACGTTTGACCGGCTGAACAAGTATTTCACAATCAGCTGCATGCCGGTAGTCAGCTCGCAATACTGGAACAGCGTGCACGGCCGTCTTCCCGGCGAGGCCGCACAAGACGCGGAAGGCCTGCAGACAATGCGCACGCTGGGGCGGAACATGGCCTGGATGCTGAAAAGCCTGAAGGGCGGCGGCCAGCCCATGCCCGAACGGGAAGAAGGCATAATGACAAGTTTCATAAGATGACGCGGACGCAAATGCGTCAGAAACGAGCATGGATATGGAAAATAATCTGTTCACCTTACCCGACGGGCGGAAGGTGTGCCCGCTCGGGCAAGGCACATACCTTATGGGGCGCCGGCGCGACGAGGAGATAGAAGCCCTGCGCCGCGGCATCGACCTCGGCCTGTCCGTCATTGACACAGCCGAGATGTACGGCACGGAAAGTCTTGTCGGCGAAGCCGTGCGCGGCATGCGCGACAAGGCGTACATAGTAAGCAAGGTGTTGCCGGGCAACGCCAGCTATGAAGGCACGAAGCGCGCCTGCGAAGGCAGCCTGCGGCGGCTCGGTACAGACTACATTGACCTCTACCTGCTGCATTGGACGGGGCGTCACCCCTTCGCCGAGACCGTTAGAGCCATGGTGGAGCTGCAGCAGGAGGGCAAAATCATCAGGTGGGGCATGAGCAACCTCGACGTTGACGACATGGAGCGGATTGCCGCCTTGCCGCATGGCGGCGAGTGCACCACCGACCAAGTGCTTTACAACCTGACGAACCGCGGCGTGGAGTACGACCTCATTCCGTGGTGCGCAAGCCGCCGCATGCCCGTAATGGCGTACACTCCGCTGGGCGAGGGGAGGCTTAGGGACGACAGTACGCTTGCCGGCATAGCCCGCCGCCACGGCGCAACGCCAGTGCAGGTGATGCTGGCGTGGGTGATGCGCGGCGGCAACGTGGTGGCCATACCCAAGGCAAGCAACGTGGCGCACGTCGAGGAAAACGCAAAGAGCCTTGGCCTTACGCTTGCCGAAGAGGAGCTGCGCCGCATCGATGCGGCCTTTCCTCCGCCGTCGGGCAAAATCCCTCTGGCCGGATGGTAGGCGCCGGTGGCATGGCGCGGCGGAACAGCATGGAGCAATGCCTGCCGCGACATGTTTTGCAATTGACGGACTTCCGCCTTGTAAATGAAAATAAATGTCCGTTTTTGCGGCTTTTATTTTGCATTTAGCCAGGCTTGCACTATCTTTGTAGTCAAGATTAAAAACAAAAAATGATGCCTACGATTTCAGAATTTTTCGGAATCAAGATAACCATGCGCTTTCTTGACCATAATCCGCCGCATTTTCATGCGACATATCAGAAAGACAAGATAATGGTTGAAATTGAGAACGGTAAAGTCAAGGGGGAAATGTCAGAAAGGGCATTACGCCTTGTCTTGGAATGGGTGAGCCTGCATCGTGAGGACTTGAAATCGGCATGGGAAAAGGCGTCGCAGGGAATTGAACCAGATAAGATAGAACCTTTAAGATGAGTGGCAATATGTGGACGGAGATTTCAGACGCAAAGTATTTGGACGGTTACCGCATTTTGATAAAATTTAATGATGGCATCCGCAAGGTGGTTGATTTCGCAGGTATAGTGCAGCGTTACCCTGTATTCAAGCCGCTTAAAGACATCTCCTTGTTCAGACAATTCAAGGTGACAGACACTCTTGAATGGGACAATGGGAAAATAGACATAGCCCCTGAATATTTGTATGAGAATGGGGTCTTGGCTTGATTTGCATGGCAGGATGGCTGTAACTGTCTTGCCATGATTAAACCTACGGCTTTTATCTAAAGTAGGCGTATCCCGGAAATGAAAATAAATGTCCGTTTTTGCGGCTTTTATTTTGCATTTAGCCAGGCTTGCACTATCTTTGCACTTAGATGAGCTGTGCTCGGAATATTACAGGCAAGCTTGCTTTCCGGGCATTGGCGTTGTCTTTTTTTATTGTAAACCAAAACGCCCGACACTATGAAATACAAACTGTTGGTTCTCGATGTAGACGGGACATTGCTTAATAACGAGAAGGAGATTAGCAAGCGCACACTGTCGGCCTTGCTGAAAGTGCAACACATGGGAATACGCATCGTGCTTGCCTCGGGCAGGCCCACTTCGGGCTTGCTGCCCATAGCAAAGACACTTGAACTGGGCAACTTTGGCGGCTTCATGGTGTCTTACAACGGTTGCCAGATAATCAGGGCGGACACGGGCGAAGTGATGTTCGAACGCCGCATCAATCCCGAACAATTGCCTTATCTGGAGAAAAAGTCACGGAAAAACGGCTTTTCAATCTTCACATACCACGACGACTACCTGCTTACCGACAATGCTGACAATGTGCACATACGCAAGGAAGCGTGGCTGAACCACCTGAAAATCGTGGAAGAAGAGGAATTTTCAATCGCAATCGACTTCGCTCCGTGCAAGTGTGTCCTGGTCAGCGACGACGAGGAAGCCCTGCGCGGACTGGAGAACCACTGGAAAAGGCGGCTTGCCGGCGTTCTTGACGTGTTCCCGTCGGAACCGTATTTCCTTGAGGTGGTGCCGTTCGGCATCGACAAGGCCAACACCTTGGGCGTACTGATGGAGCAGCTGGGCGTCAAGCGCGAGGAAGTCATTGCCATCGGCGACGGCGTGGCCGACGTGACGATGCTCCAGCTGGCAGGCAAAAGCGTGGCAATGGGGCATGCGCAGGATTCCGTAAGGATGTGCGCCGACTATGTGACGGGCACTAACGAGGAGGACGGCGTGGCGCAGGCCGTGGAGAAACTTATCCTCTCGGAAGTTCACGCGTCGGAAATTCCGCTCGACCTGCTCAACGCACAGACCAAGCACGCCCTGATGGGCAACCTCGGAATACAATATACTTACGCGTCGCCTGACCGCATAGAGGCCACCATGCCCGTTGACGAGCGCACGCGCCAGCCGTTCGGCATACTGCACGGAGGCGCTACGCTGGCATTGGCCGAGACCGTGGCCGGGCTTGGCTCGATGATAACCTGCCAACCCGACGAGATAGTTGTGGGTATGCAGGTAAGCGGCAACCACGTTTCGTCGGCGCACGAGGGCGACACGGTGCGCGCCGTAGGTACAGTGGTACACCGCGGACGCTCTTCCCACGTGTGGAACGTTGACGTGTTCACGTCTACCAACAAGCTCGTGTCCACCATCCGCGTGGTGAACAGCATACTGAAGAAGAGGTGACAGCTTTTGGGCGGTTTTGCCCGTTTCAAATCCTTTTAATCGTTCAAATACGCATTTTCCTGTCGTTATGTCGTAAAAAATTAGTAAGTTTGCAACTCGTAAAATGTAAGCTCACAAGAAAATAAACATAAAATGGGAAAAATAATTCTTACCGGCGACCGTCCTACGGGGCGTCTGCACTTGGGACACTACGTGGGTTCGCTGCGCCGCCGCGTTGAACTGCAGAACGAAGGCGACTTTGACCGTATGTTCGTTTTCATCGCCGACGTACAGGCGTTGACGGATAATGCTGACAACCCTGAGAAGGTAAGGCAGAATATCATAGAGGTGGCCTTGGACTATCTTTCGGCCGGTCTTGACCCGGAGAGGGTGACGCTCTTCGTGCAGTCTATGATACCTGAACTGGCCGAACTCACGGTATATTACATGAACTTGGTGACCGTTTCGCGCCTTCAGCGCAATCCTACTGTGAAGACGGAGATACAGATGCGCAACTTCGAGACGAGCATACCTGTCGGCTTCTTCACTTATCCGATAAGTCAGGCGGCGGACATAACGGCTTTCAAGGCTACCACCGTACCTGCAGGAGAAGACCAGGAGCCGATGCTCGAACAGACGCGCGAGATAGTTAAGCGCTTTAACTACATATATGGCGACGTGCTGGTGGAACCGCAAATCATGCTGCCTACAAATTCGGTGTGCTGCCGATTGCCGGGAACCGACGGCAAGGCGAAGATGAGCAAGAGCCTCGGCAACTGCATATACCTGTCTGACCCGTCGAAGGAGATGCAGCAGAAGGTCAAGAGCATGTACACCGACCCCGGCCACCTGCGTGTGGAAGACCCGGGAAAGGTTGAAGGCAACACGGTGTTCACATACTTGGACGCATTCAGCACGCCAGACGACTTCGCAGAGTTCTGGCCGGAGTACAAGAGCCTTGACGAACTGAAAGACCATTACCGCAGGGGCGGACTTGGCGACATGAAGTGCAAGAAGTTCCTCATCAAGGTGCTTGACCGCCAGCTTGAGCCAATACGTCAGCGCCGTCGTGAGTTCGAGCAGGACATACCCGAGGTGTACAACATCTTGAAGCGCGGCTCTGAAGCTGCGCGCGAGGTGGCAGCACAGACGTTGCACGAGGTGCGTGAGGCAATGAAAATAAATTATTTCGACGACGAGGAACTGATACGCTTGCAGGCGGAGAAGTATAAATAAGTCGTGGAGACAGATAAGCATAAAGCGCCAAGGCAGTGTGGTCTTGGCGCTTTGTGTTTTACGTTTTTTGAAGAATTCTTAGTGCGGAATTGTCGTATTCAGCCATGTGTGTCTGTGTGTGACAGTTGTATTAATGAAAGTTGAAAAAGCTTATGCGGCGGAATTTAGTGGCCGTATAATTTGTTTCTTCGGCAAAATGGATTAACTTTGCAAGTGCTTTCATGTTCTGCGGTGTTGCGGGCGTATATAAATATAAGAAATACCTTAATTAATATATAAGATGGACAATAACACTAACAGAAACAACCAAGGACAGTTGCAGATAGAGCTGCCCCAGGATGTGGCACAAGGAGAGTATGCCAACTTTGCGATAATAACCCATTCAAGTTCAGACTTCGTGCTTGACTTTGCGCGCATATTGCCGGGAGTGCCCAAGGCGATGGTGAAATCACGCGTGATACTCGCGCCCGAGCATGCAAAGCGTTTGCTGATGGCATTGAAGGACAATATCGTAAGATATGAAAACGCTTTCGGGCAGATAAAGATGCCGCAGCAGGAAAAAGGCACTATTGCTCCCTTCAACATCAATAAGGGCGAAGCCTGATTTTGTAACCGGTTATTTACCCTTATTCATCTGATACGCTGCCTGTTATCGGATGATGATAAGTTAATTTATTTTAATAAAGTCTATACTGTCTAAAAATAACGGCGGTATAGGCTTTTGTAGTTCTTTATAATTAGGTAGTTTGAATATTTATTCGTACCTTTGCAGCCCAAATATGGCTTGTGTCCGAGCCATGCTTAGTCGTGATAATAACAAAAATAAATATATAACTAAAAATTAACAACAATGCCTACAATTCAACAATTGGTAAGAAAAGGTAGAAAGGCGCTTGTTGACAAGAGCAAATCGCCTGCGTTGGACTCATGTCCTCAGCGTCGTGGCGTATGTGTTCGTGTGTACACAACAACCCCGAAGAAACCTAATTCGGCAATGCGTAAAGTTGCCCGTGTCCGTTTGACAAACCAGAAGGAAGTTAACTCTTACATACCGGGAGAGGGACACAACCTTCAGGAGCACTCTATCGTGCTTGTACGTGGCGGTCGTGTAAAGGATTTGCCCGGTGTGCGTTATCACATTGTACGTGGTACGCTTGATACCGCCGGTGTGGCTAACCGTACACAGCGCCGTTCAAAGTACGGAGCAAAGCGTCCTAAGGAGAAGAAATAACAAGCCTTGACGAGCTGTAAGTAAGGACACAACAGACATTTTAATAAACGTTTTGCTGGAGATTTGTTATAAAGGTTGAGTAAGTGTTTCCGGAGGGAACCGCTGAAGAACAGGTAAACAGCCCCATGCAGAATTAATTTCAAAAAAAAGAAATGAGAAAAGCAAAACCAAAGAAGCGCGTGATCCTGCCGGATCCCGTTTACAACGACCAGAAGGTCTCGAAGTTCGTTAATCATCTGATGTATGACGGAAAGAAGAATACATCTTATGAGATTTTCTACAAAGCATTGGATACTGTAAAGGAGAAGATGGCTAATGAGGAGAAGTCGGCTCTCGATATATGGAAGACCGCCCTCGACAACATCACTCCCCAGGTTGAGGTGAAGAGCCGCCGTATTGGTGGTGCCACTTTCCAGGTTCCTACGGAAATACGCCCGGACCGCAAGGAGAGCATCTCGATGAAGAACATGATAAACTTCGCACGCAAGCGTGGAGGAAAGACCATGGCCGACAAGCTGGCAGCTGAAATCATGGACGCTTACAACAACCAGGGCGGAGCCTTCAAGCGTAAGGAGGATATGCACCGTATGGCTGAGGCTAACCGTGCGTTTGCACACTTCAGGTTTTAAAATATAGTTAGGTAAAAAGAAACATGGCAAAGCAAGACTTACATTTGACTCGCAACATCGGTATCATGGCGCACATCGATGCCGGTAAGACAACCACTTCGGAGCGTATCCTTTACTATACGGGTAAGACTCACAAGATTGGCGAGGTTCATGACGGTGCTGCGACAATGGACTGGATGGCTCAGGAGCAGGAGCGTGGTATAACCATCACCTCTGCCGCCACCACGTGCTATTGGCATTATGACAACAAGCGGTTCAAGATAAATTTGATTGACACTCCGGGACACGTTGACTTCACCGCAGAGGTGGAGCGCTCATTGCGCGTTCTCGATGGCGCTGTGGCTACGTATTGTGCGGTAGGCGGTGTTCAGCCGCAGTCAGAGACCGTATGGCGTCAGGCTGACAAGTACAATGTTCCGCGCCTTGGCTATGTGAACAAGATGGACCGTTCTGGTGCAGATTATTATGATGTTCTCCGCCAGATGAAGGAGGTGCTCGGTGCCAATCCTGTTTCTCTTGTCATACCTATCGGTAGCGAGGAAACCTTCAAAGGACTTGTTGACCTCATAAAGATGAAGGCGATAATCTGGCACGACGAGACTCAGGGTGCTGAATTTGAAATCGACGACATCCCGGCTGACCTTAAGGATGAGGCCGAGGAATGGAGAGGCAAGCTGCTTGAGAGCGCGGCTGAATTTGACGAGGCTCTCATGGAGAAATACTTTGAGGACCCGAACTCGATAACCGAGGAGGAAATCATTGCCGCCATCCGTAAGGGAACATTGGCTATGCAGTGCACTCCGATGCTTTGCGGTTCTTCGTTCAAGAACAAGGGTGTACAGACATTGCTCGACTATATTTGTGCGTTCCTGCCTTCTCCGCTTGATACGCCGAACATCGTTGGAACAAACCCGGCAACAGGTGAGGAGGAAGACCGCAAGCCGTCTGAGGACGCTCCTACTTCCGCTCTCGCGTTCAAGATTGCTACCGACCCGTATGTTGGCCGTCTGGTATTCTTCCGCGTTTATTCAGGAAAAGTCGAGTCTGGTTCGTATGTGTTCAACACACGTTCTGGCAAGAAGGAGCGCGTGAGCCGTCTGTTCCAGATGAACTCGAACAAGCAGGTGCCCATGGAGGTAATCGATGCCGGTGACATCGGCGCAGGCGTAGGTTTCAAGGATATCCGTACCGGTGATACATTGTGCGATGAGGCTCATCCTATCGTGCTTGAGTCAATCTCGTTCCCTGACCCTGTCATTGGTATTGCTGTTGAGCCTAAGAGCCAGGCTGACGTTGACAAGCTGGGTATCGGTCTTGCAAAACTTGCAGAGGAAGACCCGACTTTCACGGTTCACACAGACGAGCAGAGCGGACAGACTGTCATCTCTGGTATGGGTGAGCTTCACCTCGACATCATTCTTGACCGTCTGAAGAGGGAATTCAAGGTTGAGTGCAACCAGGGCAAGCCCCAGGTTAACTATAAGGAGGCCATCACCAAGACTGTCAACCTGCGTGAGGTTTACAAGAAGCAGAGCGGTGGTCGTGGTAAGTTCGCTGACATTATAGTAAACGTTGGCCCAATCGACGAGGATTACAAGGAAGGCGGATTGCAGTTCGTCAATGAAGTCAAGGGCGGTAACATTCCCAAGGAGTTCATACCTTCTGTTCAGAAGGGCTTTGAAACCGCAATGAAGAGCGGTGTGCTCGGCGGATATCCTATGGACAGCCTGAAAGTTACTTTGCTCGACGGTTCGTTCCACCCGGTAGACTCTGACCAGCTGTCGTTCGAGATTGCAGCCATCAATGCTTACAAGAACGCTTGCGTAAAGGCTGGCCCTGTGCTGATGGAGCCTATCATGAAGCTGGAGGTCGTAACTCCTGAAGAGAACATGGGTGACGTAATCGGCGACCTGAACAAGCGCCGCGGCCAGGTAGAAGGAATGGACGAGACACGTAGCGGTGCCCGTATCATCAAGGCTATGGTTCCGCTTGCCGAGATGTTCGGTTATGTAACCGCACTCCGTACAATCACTTCTGGACGTGCTACAAGCTCGATGGAGTATGACCATCACGCTCCGCTGTCAAGCACTATTGCAAAGACAGTACTTGAGGAAATCAAAGGACGTGTAGATTTGGTATAACAAAACAAAAAAGAGAGAGAGGCGTTACGTTAGCGAATGACTCTTAACGGGCGTACCTCCTCTCTTTCAAACAATAATTATTAATTGAAGTAAAATGAGTCAGAAAATCAGAATCAAGCTGAAGTCTTACGACCATAAATTGGTGGACAAGTCAGCGGAGAAAATCGTGAAAGCCGTGAAGGCTACTGGTGCAATTGTCAGCGGTCCTATACCTCTGCCTACGCACAAAAGAATTTATACAGTAAACCGCAGTACTTTCGTAAACAAGAAAGCACGTGAGCAGTTCCAGCTCAGCGATTACAAGCGCCTTATCGACATCTATAGCTCTACAGCCAAGACTGTTGACGCGCTTATGAAGCTTGAATTGCCGAGTGGTGTTGAGGTTGAAATCAAAGTGTAGTATAATTTTTAATATTAATTGAAATGCCAGGATTAATTGGAAGAAAAATCGGAATGACATCCGTTTTCAGTGCCGACGGCAAGAATGTGCCGTGCACTGTTATCGAAGCTGGTCCTTGTGTTGTTACTCAGGTGAAGACTGTCGAGAAAGACGGTTACAAGGCTGTTCAGCTTGGCTTCGGTGAGGCTAAGGAAAAGAACACCACGAAGCCTATGATGGGAGTCTTCAAGAAAGCGGGAACGACACCGAAGAGACACTTGGCCGAGTTCAAGTTTGACGAGGAATACAACCTCGGTGACACTATTACCGTTGACATCTTCAACGATGCGACATTTGTTGATGTTGTGGGTACGTCGAAAGGTAAAGGTTTCCAGGGCGTAATGAAGCGCCATGGTTTCGGTGGTGTCGGACAGAGCACCCACGGCCAGGACGACCGTGCCCGCAAGCCGGGTTCAATCGGTGCATGTTCTTATCCTGCAAAGGTCTTCAAGGGAATGCGCATGGCCGGACAAATGGGAGGTGACAGGGTTACTACCCAGAACCTCAGAGTGTTAAAAGTAATACCGGAGCATAACCTCATCCTTGTGAAAGGTAGTGTTGCTGGTTGCAAAGGTTCAACCGTTTTAATTGAGAAATAATGGAAATTAACGTATTAAATATCAAAGGTGAAGACACTGGGAGAAAGGTTACGTTAAACGAATCTGTCTTCGGAATTGAACCTAACGACCACGTCATATATCTTGACGTTAAACGTTATATGGCAGCCCAGCGTCAGGGAACGGCCAAGGCAAAGGAAAGAAGCGAGCACTCTGGCTCAACCCGTAAGCTTGGACGCCAGAAAGGCGGCGGCGGCGCCCGTAGGGGTGACATCAATTCTCCGCTGCTCAGGGGAGGTGGTCGCGTGTTTGGTCCCAAGCCCCGTGACTATAGCATAAAAATCAATCATAAAACCACGATATTGGCTCGTAAGAGCGCTTTGTCTTACAAGGCTCAAGAGAATGCCATTGTTGTGATTGAGGATTTCAATTTCGACGCTCCAAAGACAAAAGATTTTGTAAATATTACTAAAAATCTTAAAGTTGACGGCAAGAAGCAGCTCTTCCTTTTGCCGGAAGAAAATAAAAACGTATATTTGTCGGCTCGTAATTTGCAGCGTACCAATGTTATGCGTGCGTCGTCGCTTAACACTTACAAGGTGTTGGATGCCGACGTTCTTGTCGTGACTGAGAATTCGCTGAGGGCAATCGATGAAATCTTAAACAAGTAAGAAGGAGAAAAGTATTATGGCATTTATCATAAAACCGCTGGTCACTGAGAAGATGACCAAGATTACAGACAAGTGGCCTAACCGCTATGGCTTCATTGTTCGCCCGGAAGCAAACAAACTCCAAATTAAGAAAGAAGTCGAGAGCCTGTATGACGTCACTGTTGAAGACGTCAATACGATGCGGTATGCCGGCAAGCGTTCGAGCCGTTACACCAAGGCCGGCCTGATTAAAGGACAGAAGAACGCATACAAGAAGGCTATCGTTACCCTTAAGGAGGGTGATACAATTGATTTTTACAGCAATATTTGAAAATAAAAAATGGCAGTACGTAAATTTAAACCGGTAACTCCGGGTCAAAGACACAAAATTATTGGTACGTTCGAGGAAATTACTGCATCCGTACCAGAGAAGTCTCTCGTTTACGGTAAACGTTCTACCGGAGGTCGAAACAATACAGGAAAAATGACCATGCGTTACATCGGCGGTGGTCATAAGAGAAAGTATCGTTTCATCGACTTCAAGCGTGAGAAAGATGGTGTTCCTGCTGTAGTTAAGACAATCGAATACGATCCGAACCGTTCGGCTCGTATCGCATTGTTGTATTATGCAGATGGTGAAAAACGTTACATTATTGCTCCTAACGGACTGCAGGTAGGTGCAACTCTGATGTCTGGAAAGGACGCGGCGCCTGAGATTGGTAACGCGCTTCCTTTGGCCAACATCCCCGTAGGTACTGTGATTCACAACATTGAATTGCGTCCGGGACAGGGTGCGCTTCTGGTTCGCTCGGCTGGTAATTTTGCTCAGTTGACTTCTCGTGAAGGCAGTTATTGCGTTGTTAAGCTCCCCTCTGGCGAGACTCGCCAGATTCTCAGTGCTTGTAAGGCTACTGTAGGTAGTGTGGGTAATTCTGACCATGCTCTTGAACAGTCTGGTAAGGCCGGACGTTCTCGTTGGCTCGGACGTCGCCCCCACAACCGTGGTGTTGTCATGAACCCGCATGATCACCCGATGGGTGGTGGTGAAGGACGTCAGTCTGGAGGCCATCCTCGTTCACGCAAGGGCTTGTATGCTAAGGGTCTCAAGACAAGAGCTCCGAAGAAGCTTTCTAACAAGTATATCATTGAAAGAGCTAATAAGAAATAATCAAGTTAACTAAGAGTATAATTATGAGTCGTTCATTAAAGAAAGGTCCATATATAAATGTTTCACTCGAGAAGAAAATCCTTGCGATGAACGAGAGTGGAAAGAAAAGCGTCGTAAAGACGTGGGCCAGGGCCTCAATGATTTCTCCGGATTTCGTGGGCCATACTGTTGCAGTTCATAACGGAAACAAATTTATACCTGTTTACATTACCGAGAACATGGTAGGGCACAAGCTTGGGGAATTCTCTCTGACACGTCGCTTCGGAGGCCATGCCGGCAATAAGAAGTAAGACAGGCAAACCATTGAAAATAAAAAGGTAATATAATGGGAGCAAGAAAGAAGATAGCGGCTGAAAAAAGAAAGGAAGCCCGTAAGACATTGTATTTTGCAAAGCTCAAAGGCGTGCCCTCTTCTCCTCGTAAGATGCGTTATGTCGTTGACATGATACGTGGAATGGAGGTAAATCACGCCCTTGGCGTTTTGAGGTTCTCGAAAAAAGCGGCTGCTGCCGATGTAGAGAAGCTTCTGCGTTCTGCCATAGCCAATTGGGAAGTTAAGAATGACCGTAAGGCTGAGGATGGCGAACTTTATATATCAAGGGTGTTCGTAGACGAAGGTGTTACGATGAAGCGTATGAGACCGGCACCTCAAGGGCGTGGCTACCGTATCCGCAAGCGTAGCAACCACGTTACATTGTTTGTAGATGCCAAAACTAATGACGAAAAATAAGAAGCAGAATGGGACAGAAAGTTAATCCGATAAGCAACCGTCTCGGTATTATCAGGGGTTGGGATTCAAATTGGTTCGGTGGAAAGAACTTTGGCGACAACCTCGTGGAGGATATGAAAATCCGCAAGTACCTGAACGAACGTTTGGCTAAGGCCAGCGTATCTCGAATCGTCATTGAGCGCACTCTGAAGCTTGTCACCATAACAATATGCACCGCTCGTCCAGGACTTGTGATAGGCAAGGGCGGACAGGATGTAGATAAGTTGAAAGAAGAGCTGAAGAAGCTTTACGACAAGGAAATTCAGATAAACATCTACGAAGTTAAGAAACCGGAGCTTGATGCAACAATCGTGGCTAATAATATCGCACGCCAGGTTGAGGGTAAGATAGCTTACCGTCGTGCGATAAAGATGGCTGTAGCTAATACGATGCGTGCCGGAGCCGAGGGTATAAAGGTTCAGATAACAGGCCGCCTTAACGGTGCCGAGATGGCCCGTAAGGAAATGTACAAGGAGGGACGTACACCTTTGCATACTTTCCGTGCGGACATCGACTTCTGCCAGGCAGAAGCTCTCACCAAGGTAGGTTTGTTGGGCATTAAGGTTTGGATTTGCCGCGGCGAGGTTTACGGCAAGCGTGACCTCACTGTAAACTTCTCGCAGGAGAAGCAGGGCGGACGCCCTAACGGCAAGCCGAGAGCTAACCGTAAGAGAAACAATAACCGTTAAAGAAAGAATCTATCATGTTACAGCCAAAAAGAGTAAAATATAGAAGACCTCAAGACGGGCGCGGCAATAAGGGCAACGCTCATAGGGGCACGCAATTGGCTTTTGGTTCGTTTGGCATCAAGACTCTTGAAGCTAAATGGCTGGACAGCCGCCAGATAGAGGCAGCGCGTGTTGCTGTCAACCGTTATATGCAGCGTGAGGGTCAGGTTTGGATTCGTATATTCCCTGATAAGCCTATCACTCGTAAGCCTGCCGATGTCCGAATGGGTAAAGGTAAGGGAGACCCCGCAGGATGGGTTGCTCCTGTGACCCCGGGACGTATCCTCTTTGAAGTTGAAGGCGTTTCGTTCGATGTGGCAAAGGAGGCTCTCCGCCTTGCAGCACAGAAATTGCCGGTAAAGACAAAGTTTGTTGTTAGACGTGATTACGATAAAAACGCTTGATTATGAAGATTAAAGAAGTAAAGGAACTTGAAACCAAGGATTTGGTTGAGAGACTTGAAGCAGAGGTTGCAAAGTACCATCAGATGAAGTTGAATCATGCAATCACTCCGTTGGAAAATCCTTCGCAGATTAAAGCGGCACGTCGTGATATAGCACGCATGAAAACGGTTCTCCGCCAAAGGGAACTTAATAAATAACAATGGTTCAGATGGAAAAGAGAAATTTAAGAAAGACAAGAACGGGTGTCGTGACAAGCAACAAGATGGATAAAACCATTGTTATTGCAGCTAAGTTCAAGGAAATGCACCCTATATATGGCAAATTCGTTCAGAAAACGAAGAAATACCATGTACATGATGAAAAGAATGAGGCTAATGTAGGAGATACAGTCCTCATTATGGAAACCCGTCCTTTGAGTAAGACAAAAAGGTGGAGATTGGTTCAAATAATTGAAAAAGCTAAGTAATTATGATACAGGCAGAATCAAGACTTACAGTATGTGATAACAGTGGCGCGCGCGAAGCTCTGTGCATTCGAGTTTTGGGCGGTACGCGTCGCCGTTATGCAAGTGTTGGTGACATTATTGTCGTTGCAGTCAAGAATGTCATCCCGTCAAGTGATTTGAAAAAGGGTGCAGTATCTAAGGCTTTGATAGTCCGCACAAAGAAGGAAATACGCCGCGCTGACGGTTCATATATCCGTTTTGACGACAATGCTTGTGTCTTGCTGAACAATGCAGGCGAGCTTCGTGGAAGCCGTATTTTCGGCCCTGTCGCACGCGAACTCCGTGCGGTGAACATGAAAGTCGTTTCTTTGGCACCTGAGGTTCTTTAACGTTTATAAAGTGAATAAGTAATGAATAAGTTACATATAAAAAGGAATGATACGGTTGTTGTCTTAGCCGGTGAGGATAAGGGCAAGACTGGCAAGGTGCTTAAGGTATTGGTGGAGAAGCAGCGCGCCATCGTTGAGGGCGTGAACATGGTTTCAAAGAATATGAAGCCAAGTGCAAAGTATCCACAGGGAGGCATAATCAAGCAGGAAGCTCCTATTCATGTTTCAAACTTGAGCTTGATTGACCCGAAGAGCGGCAAGCCCACTCGCGTCGCAATCAAGAGGACTGAAGACGGCAAGAAAGTTCGTATAGCTAAAAAATCAGGGGAGGAAATCAAATAATGAATACAGCTGAATTAAAGAAGGTATATGCGGAGACGATAGCTCCCGCGCTGCAAAAACAGTTCAATTATTCTTCCAAGATGCAGGTTCCTGTCCTGAAGAAGATTGTTGTCAATCAAGGTCTTGGAGACGCGACACAAGACAGGAAAATCATAGACGTCGCCATCAACGAGATAACAACCATCACGGGACAGAAGGCTGTCGCTACGTATTCTAAGAAGGATATTGCTAACTTTAAGCTCCGCAAGAAGATGCCTATCGGTGTTATGGTTACATTGCGCCGCGACCGTATGTACGAGTTCCTTGAAAGGCTTATCCGTATTGCTTTGCCGCGTATCCGTGACTTCAAGGGCATTGAAAGCAAGTTTGACGGACGTGGAAACTATACGCTTGGCGTGCAGGAGCAAATCATATTCCCCGAAATCAACATTGATGCTATCGACAAGATTCAGGGTATGAACATAACGTTCGTTACCTCGGCTAAGACAGACGAAGAGGGATATGCATTGCTCAAAGCATTTGGTTTACCTTTCAAGAACGCTAAAAAAGATTAATAGATATGGCAAAAGAATCAATGAAGGCCCGCGAGGTTAAGCGTGCGAAGCTGGTTGCCCGTTATGCAGAGAAACGTGCGGCTTTAAAGAAAATCATTGCGACGGCCGAAGACCCGGCTGAAGCTTATGAGGCTGCAAGGAAATTGCAGAGCATACCGCGTAACGCTAATCCTATCCGTCTCCATAACCGTTGCAAGATAACGGGTCGTCCGAAGGGATATATGCGCCAGTTCGGCCTTTCACGTATCCAATTCCGTGAAATGGCTTCGGCAGGCTTGATTCCTGGAGTAAAGAAGGCGAGCTGGTAAATGCAGGCAAAGTAAGTTTTATTTAATATTGTCGGGGCAGTCCCGATTAATTAAACAATTATTTTATGACAGATCCAATAGCAGATTATCTGACGAGGTTGAGAAACGCAATCATGGCTCATCACCGTGTTGTTGAAGTACCAGCTTCAAACCTGAAGAAAGAGATTACGAAAATTCTCTTTGAAAAAGGTTACATCCTGAACTACAAGTTCATTGAGGATGGTCCCCAGGGAACCATCAAGGTTGCGTTGAAGTATGACCCCGCAACAAAAGAAAATGCCATCAGGTGTTTGAAAAGAGTGTCTACCCCCGGTTTGCGTAAATATACCGGATATAAGGACATGCCGAGAGTTATCAATGGATTGGGCATAGCTATCTTGTCCACTTCCAAAGGTGTAATGACAGACAAAGAGGCTTCCGCTCTTAAAATCGGCGGCGAGGTGCTTTGCTATGTATATTAATAAAGGGAGGATTGGAAAATGTCAAGAATAGGTAAATTGCCAATTAGCATCCCTTCTGGAGTTACAGTTACTCTCAATAATGGTGTAGTTAACGTAAAAGGTCCTAAGGGTGAACTTTCACAGAAAGTTGATTCTTCAATCATCGTAAAGATTGAGGACAATCATATTTTGTTTGAGATAGATGAGAACAGCCCGGTAAACAGCAAGCAGAAGCAGGCTTTCCACGGCCTTTACCGCGCTTTGGTCAACAATATGGTTGTTGGTGTAAGCGAAGGTTACAAGAAAGTGCTTGAGCTTGTCGGTGTAGGTTACCGTGTGTCAAACCAGGGGAATATCATCGAATTTGCTTTGGGATACACCCATCCTATATTCATCCAGCTGCCTAATGAAGTAAAGGTTGAAACTAAGTCTGAAAGAAATCAGAACCCTCTTATAATTCTGGAGTCTTGCGACAAGGCACTTCTCGGACTTATTTGTGCTAAGATACGTTCTTTCCGTATGCCTGAACCTTACAAGGGCAAGGGTATATTGTTCCAGGGTGAGGTCATCCGCAGGAAGTCTGGTAAGACTGCGGCTGCTAAGTAACTTTAATATTTTTACGATTATGACAACAAAGAAAATAGACAGACGAATCAAGATAAAGTTCAGAATTCGTAAACGTATAAGCGGAACGGCAGAGCGTCCTCGCATGAGCGTATTTCGTAGCAACAAGCAGATTTATGTCCAGGTAATTGATGATTTGGCAGGTAGGACTTTGGTTGCGGCCTCGTCGCGTGGTATGGAAGCCATGCCCAAGTGCGAGCAGGCTGCCAAGGTCGGGGAACTTATTGCGAAGAAAGCTGTTGAAGCTGGAATTTCAAAGGTTGTATTTGACCGTAACGGCTACCTTTACCATGGTCGTGTCAAGGAACTTGCAGATGCAGCCCGTAAGGGAGGACTTAATTTTTAATCGATTATGGCAATGAATAGAGTTAAGATAAACAGTGACATAGAGTTAAAGGACAGGCTGGTTGCTATTAACCGTGTCACAAAGGTGACAAAGGGTGGCCGTACTTTTACTTTCGCCGCAATTGTCGTTGTTGGTGACGGTAACGGAATCATAGGCTGGGGACTCGGCAAGGCTGGCGAGGTTACAGCTGCGATATCCAAGGGTGTGGAAGCCGCAAAGAAAAACCTTATTAAGGTTCCTGTCTTGAAGGGTACTGTTCCGCATGAGATTGAAGCTTCTTTCGGAGGTGCTCGCGTGTTCTTGAAGCCAGCTGCGGCCGGTACCGGCCTTGTGGCAGGTGGCGCTATGCGTGCTGTGCTTGAGAGCGTTGGCGTTAAGGACGTGCTCGCAAAGTCTAAAGGCTCGTCTAACCCTCATAACCTTGTGAAGGCCACAATAGTTGCATTGGGCCAGATGCGTGATGCTTATACTGTCGCTAAGACACGTGGCATAAGTGTTGAAAAAGTATTTAGAGGATAAGGAGGCGAAAAATGGCAACAATAAAAATCAAGCAGATAAGAAGCAAAATCGGTGCACCCCTCGATCAGAAGCGTACGCTTGAATCTCTTGGCTTGCACAAGATATCTCAAGTTGTTGAGCGTGAGGACACTCCTGTGCTCCGCGGCATGATAAGGAAGGTTCACCACTTGGTAACCGTTATTGAGTAAATAACTTTCAAAAACTAAGGAATTATTATGAAACTGAATAATTTGAAACCAGCTGAAGGGTCAACGCATTCACGTCGTCGTTTGGGTCGTGGTCCAGGTTCTGGCCTGGGAGGAACTTCAACCCGTGGACATAAGGGTGCGAAAGCTCGTTCCGGTTACAAGAGGAAAATCGGATTTGAAGGAGGTCAGATGCCTTTGCAGCGCCGAGTTCCTAAGTTTGGCTTTAAGAATATCAATCATAAAGAATATTTTGTGGTTAATCTTTCAACTCTTCAGGCAATTGCAGAGTCAAAAGGTCTTACCAAGATTGGTATCAGCGAGCTGAAAGAGGCAGGTCTTACCAATGGTAAGGAGTTGGTTAAGATTCTTGGCAATGGCGAACTCAAGGCTAAGCTTGAGGTTGAAGCCAACGCCTTCTCGAAATCTGCCGAAGAGGCAATCAAGGCAGCAGGTGGTAACACAACTATAATCTAAGTAAATGAAAAAGTTTATAGAGACACTGAAGAACTGTTGGAAAATTGAGGATTTGCGTCAGCGAATCCTCATTACCATAACGTTTGTCGCAATTTATCGTTTCGGGTCTTTCGTGGTTCTGCCCGGCATCGACCCTTCAATGTTGCAGAAGTTACAAGCGCAAACCAGCGGCGGACTTATGTCGCTGCTGGACATGTTCTCCGGTGGAGCGTTTTCCAATGCGTCTATATTCGCGTTGGGAATAATGCCTTATATCTCCGCGTCCATTGTGATGCAGCTCCTTGCCGTGGCTGTGCCTTATTTCCAAAAGATGCAGCGTGAGGGAGAGAGCGGCCGTAAGAAGATAAACTGGTATACCCGTATACTGACGGTTGCAATCCTCCTGTTCCAGGCTCCTTCGTACTTGATGAACTTGAAGGTTCAAGCGTATGGGGCTTTGGCATCCGGCATCGATTGGTCTGTATTCATGATTTCTGCTACGGTCATCCTTGCAGCAGGCAGTATGTTTGTCCTTTGGCTGGGTGAGCGCATAACGGACAAGGGCATTGGCAATGGTGTCTCGCTGATAATCATGATTGGTATTATCGCCCGTCTTCCGCAGGCTTTCATCCAGGAGGTAAGTTCGCGCTTTACGGCGATTACAAGTGGTGGCCTTATCATGTTCATTATTGAGATAGCCATTCTTTATGCGGTTGTATGCGCCTCTTTGCTCTTGGTTCAGGGTACGCGTAAGATACCGGTGCAGTATGCCAAGCGTCTTGTCGGAAACAAGCAGTATGGCGGAGCGCGTCAGTATGTGCCTTTGAAGCTGTTTGCAGCCAATGTTATGCCTATCATCTTTGCGCAGGCGTTGATGTTCATACCTTTGGCTATTTATCAGTATTCTACAGACCAGAGCGGTTACGTGGTACGTGCATTGATGGATCATAGAAGTTTGTTGTATAATGTTGTGTTTGCTGCGTTGATTATAGCTTTCACATATTTTTATACGGCTATAACTTTGAATCCGACCCAGATGGCAGAGGACATGAAGCGGAACAACGGTTTCATACCTGGTGTAAAACCGGGTAAGGACACGGCGGACTATATCGACAATGTAATGTCTCGTATAACTTTGCCTGGTTCGTTGTTCATTGCTTTCATTGCAATAATGCCAGCTTTGGCCGGTTTGCTTGATGTGCAAGATGCGTTTTCTCAGTTCTTTGGCGGAACATCGCTTCTCATTCTTGTAGGAGTTGTCATTGATACTTTGCAGCAGATAGAGAGCCATCTGATGATGCGCCACTACGACGGACTGCTTAATTCCGGACGTATCCGTGGCCGTAACACAGTCTCTGCATATTGATGGTGAGGGAATTTCTTTCTGAATGAAGATATTTCTCAAAACGGAAGATGAGATTGAGTTGATGCGAAATGCCAACAGGCTTGTTGGAAAAACACTCGGCGCGATAGGCAAACATATCGAGCCGGGTGTTACAACTCTCCAGTTGGATAAGATAGCGGAAGAATTCATAAGGGATAATGGTGCTGTGCCAACATTCAAGGGATTTCCAAATCCTTTCGGCAAGCCATTTCCTGCGAGTATATGTACTTCGGTAAACGATGTTGTCGTTCACGGGGTGCCGGATGCAGAGACTGTTTTAAGGGACGGTGATATAATTTCGGTAGACTGTGGCGTTTTACTCGACGGTTTTAACGGAGATTCTTGCTATACTTTTTGTGTCAGCGAAGTCGGGGCAGAAGTGCGGAAACTCATTGATGTTACCAAGGAAGCTTTGTTCTGTGGCATTGAAAACGCTGTAGCAGGCAGGCATATTGGGGACATAGGCCATGCAGTGCAAGATTGTTGCGAGACGCGAGGCTATGGTGTTGTAAGGGAACTTACGGGTCATGGTATCGGACGCCAGATGCATGAAGACCCTCCCGTTCCGAACTACGGTTCAGCAGGAAGCGGGGTGTTGCTGAAAGCCGGGATGTGCATTGCAATAGAACCGATGGTTACCATGGGGAACCGCTCGATATTCCTGATGCCTGACCGTTGGACGATAAAGACACGTGACGGCAAGCCGGCTGCTCACTTTGAACATACCGTAGTGGTAAGAAGGGGAAAGGCCGAGATATTGTCTTCTTTTGAAGAAATTGAACAATAGGAAGGAAATTCATAAAATTAACAAGAATGGCAAAGCAAGACGCGATTGAACAGGACGGAACCATAGTGGAGGCGTTGTCCAACGCCATGTTCCGTGTCGAATTGGAGAATGGTTGCCCCATAACGGCTCATATTTCTGGAAAGATGAGGATGCACTACATCAAGATTCTTCCGGGCGACAAGGTAAAGGTCGAGATGAGTCCTTATGATTTGACAAAGGGCAGAATAGTGTTCAGATACAAATAATTTATAGAGATATATGAAAACGAGAACATCAATCAAGAAGCGTACACCTGACTGCAAGATAGTACGTCGTAAAGGTCGCTTGTACGTAATCAACAAGAAGAACCCTAAGTACAAATTACGTCAGGGCTAAGAATTAATTTTTTAATTTATCAAAAACAAAAATGGCAATAAGAATTGTTGGAGTAGATTTGCCCCAAAACAAGCGTGGCGAAATCGCATTGACTTATATCTATGGTATAGGTCGAAGTAGTTCAGCAAAGATATTGGACAAGGCAGGCGTAAGCCGTGACCTGAAGGTCAGCGAGTGGACTGACGACCAGGCAGCCAAAATCCGTGAGATCATCGGCGCTGAATACAAAGTTGAAGGTGATCTCCGTTCAGAGGTGCAGATGAACATCAAGCGCCTTATGGACATTGGTTGCTATCGTGGAATACGTCATCGTAACGGTCTTCCGGTTCGCGGTCAGAGTACTAAGAATAACGCACGTACCCGAAAGGGAAAGAAGAAGACTGTTGCTAATAAGAAAAAGGCTACTAAATAATAATTAGTTATGGCAAAGAAATCAGCAACATCTAAGAAAAGAAATGTAAAGGTTGACGCTATGGGGCAGCTCCATGTCCATAGCTCTTTCAACAATATCATCGTGTCTTTGGCCAACAGCGAGGGCCAGGTTATATCTTGGTCGTCAGCCGGCAAAATGGGCTTCCGCGGTTCAAAGAAGAATACTCCGTATGCAGCCCAGATGGCAGCAGAGGATTGCGCGAAGGTTGCGTATGACCTTGGTTTGCGTAAAGTCAAGGCTTATGTCAAGGGACCGGGTAACGGACGTGAGTCGGCTATCCGTGCCGTACATGGCGCAGGCATCGAAGTGACAGAGATTGTTGACGTAACACCGTTACCGCACAACGGATGCCGTCCCCCGAAGAGGAGAAGAGTTTAATTCAAGTACACAAACAAACATTGGCTCCGCATCATTATCCCGTTTATGCGGAGGACAGAAAAGCAATTAAAATATTATGGCTAGATATATAGGACCGAAATCGAAAATCGCGCGCCGTTTTGGAGAACCCATCTTTGGTGCGGACAAAGTTTTGTCCAGAAGGAACTTCCCTCCTGGACAGCATGGCAACAACCGTCGCAGAAAGATGTCTGAGTACGGTGTCATGTTGGCAGAGAAGCAAAAAGCTAAATACACATACGGTGTACTTGAGCGTCAGTTCCGTAATATGTTCGAAAAGGCAGCCAAGGCAGACGGCATTACCGGTGAGGTTCTTCTCCAGAACCTTGAGTGCCGTTTGGACAATGTCGTGTTCCGTCTTGGCATAGCTCCCACCCGTGCGGCTGCCCGCCAGTTGGTAGGCCACCGTCACATCGTGGTTGACGGCCAGGTAGTGAACATCCCCTCTTATTCGGTAAAGCCGGGTCAGGTAGTGGGTGTGCGCGAGAAGGCTAAGTCGCTTGAAGTGATTGAGGCAGCTCTTGCAGGTTTCAATCACAGCAAGTATCCTTGGATTGAGTGGGACGAGAATACAAAGAGCGGCAAGCTCCTCCACAAGCCGGAGCGCGCCGACATTCCCGAGAACATAAAGGAACAGTTAATCGTTGAGTTGTATTCTAAATAAATCATTAAGTTAATGGCGATATTAGCATTTCAAAAACCTGATAAAGTCGTAATGTTGGAGGCCAATGACAAATTCGGCAAGTTCGAATTCCGTCCTCTTGAGCCTGGCTTCGGCGTTACTATCGGCAACGCCCTGCGCCGCATTCTTCTTTCATCGCTTGAGGGGTATGCTATCAACACCATACGCATTGCGGGTGTTGAGCATGAGTTTTCCTCTGTACCTGGCGTAAAAGAGGATGTCACCAACATTATCTTGAACCTGAAGCAAGTAAGGTTCAAGCAAGTAGTAGAAGAATTCGAGAACGAAAAAGTTAGTGTCACCGTGGAGAATTCTACCGAGTTCAAAGCAGGCGACATCGGTAAGTATCTGACTGGATTTGAAGTGTTAAACCCTGACTTGGTGATTTGTCATTTAGATGCCAAAGCCTCAATGCAGATAGACCTTACCATCAACAAAGGCCGCGGCTACGTCCCTGCTGACGAGAACCGCGAGTTCTGCACTGACGTCAACGTAATTCCTATCGATTCTATTTACACTCCTATTCGTAACGTGAAATACGCGGTTGAGCCGTACCGTGTCGAGCAGAAGACCGACTACGACAAACTCGTGATTGAAGTTACGACGGACGGTTCCATACACCCGAAAGACGCGCTGAAAGAGGCCGCCAAAATCCTGATTTACCACTTCATGCTGTTCTCTGATGAGAAGATTACTCTTGAGAACAACGATGTTGACGGCAACCAGGAATTTGACGAGGAAGTTCTCCACATGCGCCAGCTGCTCAAGACCAAGCTCGTGGACATGAACCTCTCGGTACGTGCCCTGAACTGTCTGAAGGCGGCTGACGTCGAGACACTCGGCGACCTTGTACAGTACAACAAGACCGACCTCTTGAAGTTCCGCAACTTCGGTAAGAAATCGCTTTCAGAGCTTGATGATTTGCTCGAGAGTCTGAATCTGTCGTTTGGAACTGACATTTCAAAGTACAAATTGGACAAAGAATAAATCCTGGCATCGTGGCTGCCGACTTGCTTCGGCAGCCACGGACGCAGGTTGTCCCAAAACGAATTAACAAAAATGAGACATAATAAGAAATTCAACCATTTGAGCCGTACTGCATCTCACCGTAAGGCTATGCTCGCAAACATGGCCATCTCGCTGATAATGCACAAAAGAATCACTACGACTCTCGCAAAGGCCAAGGCCCTCAAGATGTATGTGGAGCCTCTGATTACCCGTTCAAAAACCGACACTACGACTTCGCGCCGTGTCGTTTTCCGCTACTTGCAGAACAAGTATGCCGTAACAGAGCTTTTCAAGGAAGTTGCTCCTAAGGTGGCCGACCGTCCCGGAGGCTATACCCGCATCATCAAGCTCGGTACCCGTCAGGGTGACGCTGCTGATGTTTGCTTCATCGAGCTTGTTGACTTCGATGAGAACATGGCCAAGACTCCGAAGACAGCCAAGAAGACACGCCGCAGCCGCCGTTCAAAGGGTGCTGAAGCAGCTCCTGCTGCAACCGAAGCTCCCGTAGCTGAGGAGGCCAAGGCTGAAGCTCCTGCTGAAGAAGCAGCAAAGGCTGAATAATCAAGTTAAGAAGTATATCTCTATTATAACGCTCCTTCCTGTGACGGGAAGGAGCGTTTTTTCATGTGTATTCCGGCAGCTGTTTTTGTAAGTTGCCATAATAGTCGGGTCAGATTTCTTGTTTTGGCAAAATATTGTTATTTTTGTAAAGTGATAATAATACAGCGCAAGTCCGGTATAATCATGTCCCTACAAAGGATAAGTCATGACATTTATAAGTTATTGCCATTATACCGGGCTTACGTTAAAACATGACAGCAATGATTAAAGACGAGTTTTATCCCATGTTGGGAATTGCCGAGGCGTTGAAGGCTGCCGGTAATAAGATATTCCAGTTTACCGGGCGTTCGCGCCGTTCGGAGTATTGGTGGACGTTTCTTGTCGTGTTCCTTGCCAATTTCGTGCTTACGCCGTTCGGCGCGTTTGTGCTTTCACTTCTTACTATACCTCTTACGTTCCGCCGTTTGCACGACACAGGGCGCAGCGGATGGTGGTGGGGCGGACTCGCCCTGCTAAAGGTAGTGCTTCTTGTTGTTTTCGTCTATGATGTGCTTCGTCTCAGCCTGTACCATGTTGATGCGGGTTTTGAAGATATAGGCGTTATTGTTTCCCTGCTGGGAAAGTATATTTTGTTGGTAATCTTGGTCGCGGTTTACAGGATTGTCTTAATCGTAATGCTGTGTATTGACAGCGACCCGGAACCCAACCGTTACGGAGTATCTCCGAAATACGGTGCGGAAGCTGACGTGTAGCCGCTTTTCCGTTTAGAAAAGCCCCTGCTGTTTGAACATGGCAAGCAACTCGCGGTTGGCCTTGTCGTCGATGGCGAGGGAGTTGTCGTCGTCAAACAGGCGGAGCGTTACGGGGCATTCGCCGCAGATGTCAATGCCGATAACTTTTTCATGCTTCAGGATAAGGTGCAGCACGCGCTTCATTTCGTCGAGCGTCAGCGTACCCTGTTCCCAGTCGGTACGTGCTGAACAGGTGTCGAGCACGTCCTTGTCTATTGAGATGTACAGCGGTTCCGATATTGACAGAGGCCGTTGTTCTGCCGCATGGCCGTGCAGTTGACTGTCGGTGAATGCCATGACCCGGTTGAGATATATTCCGGGAATTGTGGCTACGCTGTCTTCCGGGATGCCAAGTATTACGACGTGCGACAGCAGACTGTTGCTGTCGAGCATGTCTTTCACCCAGCCTCCGCACGACAATACGCCGCTCCAGCGTGACGGCTGCATGTCAGTGTGGTGGTCGAAGAGTACGAGCGAGAACGGCGTGTTGATTTTATCCGTCCAGAATTTTGTTACGTAATGGTAGTCGCCCGAGTCGATGAAGTGTATGCCCCGGGCAGGGTAGGGCGCTATGATGCGGCGTATTGAGCGTTGCCCTTCCTCGTCGCAGTAGCAGTCTGTGCCGTGCAGGTGTGTGCAGTCAAGATGCGTGAAGCGTGGGTTTCGTGCAAAAGGCTCTTCATTGTACACGCCCGAGAAGTTCATTATTATAACCGACTTGTCCATGTCTTTTCCTGATTTTCTTTTTCATTGCCACCCCAAAAGTCTGTCGGCCATGCGTCTGAAGTTGCCGGCAGGCCGGCTGTGTGTGCCTTGTCGTGTCGGTCGTATGCCCTTTTACGGTATTTCCGGCGTTTACTTGCCGAGCCTTGATAGGGTAAGCGCGTCGCGCTTGCCGTCATAATACTTTTCCAGAGCGGTGGCGAAGATGCCGCCGGGGGCTGCTGCGTCGAACAGGGTCATGCTCGATTTCACTTTCAGTGCGTCTATTCCGCCGAGTATTTCGGTTGCCGATTTGCCGTCGATGGCGAGCAACGCCTGCGTTATTTCGTGCAGGCGAGGGCCGAGAGTGCTGTCGGCAAGGTAGGCTTTGGCCTCGGCCAGGCATGAGATGCCGTAGTATTCGGAATTGTAGCTGTGTCCCAAGCCTTTTATTTGTGGAAACACATACCATATCCAGTGCGACCGTTTGCGCCCGGCTTTCACTTCCGCCAAGGCCGTGGTGTAGCCTGAATAAGCAGCGTCTTGCGCCTTTATAAATCTTTCCAAGTTGTATTCTGCCATGTCGTTTATCGTATGTTGTCCTGCAAAAATACAAAAAACATCGGTCTTTATGCCTTTGGCGTGGCGGAATAATATGATGTTTTTCAGGTATGCCAGCCATTGGCTGTCGTGTGGAATTTTGTCATGCAGTGTCTCATGTCCGGCCTGTGGCAGGCTGAGGGACCGAGCCTTTGCCAGCGGCCTGTTTACGGGCGTTTCCCAAAAGGTGGCCTTTTAGCTTCTAAAAGGCCACCTTTTGGCGTGCAAAACACGGTCTTTTGCAATGCGATTGACGGCCTTTTGCAAAGGCGGTGGTTATCAGGCGTTTTGCTGTTTCGTTTTTCTTGATGTGAGGCTCTTCATCACCTGTTTCCTCACCGCCTGCCAACTGGGCATCTGTTTGAGGTTTCTCCGCATCGGAGCGTCGTACAGAAGGAACAGCAACAGCAGGAAGATGCAGGCGTATGCCGCCCATCCGTACACCTGTTTGATGCTGATTTCGGTCATTTGCTGCATGAAGGTCTCCATCAAGTGGGGGACGTTCACGGCCTCCCTGCTTGCCGCCACGTTGTCAACCGCCGCCCCGTAGCGTGCCATGTTGTCGGGAATGTAGTACTTCATTGCACGCGTGAAGATGGCCGCGCCGATAACTCCGCCCATCACCATGTGCAACATATTGAACACCGACAACGCCTGGAAGAAGTGCTGGAAGCTCATAATCTCCTCCGCGCAGGTCATGAACGTCACGCTCAGCACTGCGTAGCCGAAGCCCCGGCAGGCCATAGGCAGGCAGAGCTGGGATATGTGCATGTCGCCCGACATTGCGAAGTAGAAGTACAGCAGGTAGCACGCCACCCCGAAAAGCCCGACTATCAGCAGGCGCAGATAGTGGAAACGCCTTACGTGCATCCACCAAAACGAGAACAGGCAGCCGGCAACGCATCCGGCCAGTACCGGCCAGTCGAGCTGCACGGCGGTCATAGTTCCGTAGTGCATCACCTCTTCAAGGAATATCTCTTCAAGCACATGTTCGGTTGAGAGAAGCATCTCCACCAGCGCAACCAGTATGAGTATGGGCAGCAGATAGCGGTAAGTCCACATCTTAGGCTCAAGGTACGGGTGCCTGATTGAGAACATACGGCCTATGCAGACGATGAACGTTACCGCCGCGACGACGCTCAACCGGCGTATCACGGGGCTGTTCCACCAGTCGTAATAGTCGCCGTAGTTGAACAGGAACGTCACCTCCAAGAGCAATGCCGCCCACAGGACAGCCCCTAACCAGTCGATGCCGAAGAGCGGAAACTTCTTGAACATGCGGAAATGGCGCGTGCAAACGGTAAGTATGAGCAGGTCAACCATCATTGTTCCGCAGATGAACAGCTGCATGAAATCCCAGTGGTAGTAATACATCAGGCAAGTGGCAAGCAGGTCGGACAGCTGCATGCTGCCCAGTATTATTATGTGCAGCATGGGGAAGAACACTGTGAAGTCGCGCTTTGGGGTCATCCACAGCTGGATGTTCGACATGCACTCGAACGTTCCCTGTATCTTGCATATACCCTCGATGAAGCACACGAGCCACAGCAAGGGCAGCAGCGTGATGTGCGGTGCGGCCAGGTTGCACAGCAGAACGCCCGTGGCCGCGGCGCACAGCAGTGTCTTGTTGGTGAAACGGAACTTCATCCGGAACAACACCGGAAAGTAGATGGCCATCCCCGACAGGTTGGCGAAAAGGCACATCGTGAGGTCTTCCCTCATAAGCGCCGTCTCTCCCATCATCTGGTTAAGCGTTCCGAGGTAAAGTCCGCCGGAGAACTGGAAGGTGACGGCTATGAAAACGTAAATCCAAGGCCGTATCTTTTCAGGCACGAAACTCCTGAACATCGGCATGGAAAAAGGCATAGTACCGTTCATTTTCAGTATTTCACTTTACATTCCACATTGAAGCCGGCCCTCAACCGTCGCACGTCGGCCGTGTCGTTGCCATGCAGACGGATGCGCACCGGCACCCTCTGCTCCACCTTTACGAAGTTTCCAGTGGCGTTGTCTTGCGGTATCAGCGAGAAGGCCGCGCCCGTAGCGTCGGACAACGACTCGACAACGCCCTTGTATTCAACGTCCGGAACGGCATCGGCCGTAAACGTTACGCTGGCTCCCTCCTTTATGTTCGGCAGCTGGGTCTCGCGGTAATTGGCGACAACCCACAGCTCGCCGTCGTCCACAATGTCAACCATCGTCTGCCCGGGCTGCACCAGCTGGCCCTCGTGTATGTCCTTCCTGCCCGTCACTCCGTCGCATGTCGCCACTATGACAGTATATGAAAGGTTGAGCTTGGCGAGGTCAACCGCAGCCTGAGCGAGGCGGACCGCCGCCTCGTTTTGCCCCAAACGGTGGGCCTGTTCGTTCTTCGACAGCGATGTTGAATGCCGTGTCCTGAGAGCCTGTTCGTATCTGGCGTTGATGGCGTCGTAGGCTGTTTTCACGTTGTCATACTGCTGTTTGGTCACTGCGTCTTGCTCCAACAGCTTCTTGTAGCGTTGCAGTTCGCGTCCGGCATTTGCCCTTTGCACCCGTATTTCCTCAACCGTAGCGTCGTTCACGCTGATGTTGTTCTGCGTGGTTGCTATGCCCGCGTTGGTTGCCTGCCGGCCTGCAAGGGCGTTGGCAAGGTCGGCTTCGGCCTGCGCCAGCCGCAACTTGAACTCCGAGTCCTCGATGACAAGCAGCGTGTCGCCCTTGTGTACAGGCTTGTATTCATCGAAATAAATCTTCTTTATGAAGCCCTGAACGCGCGTGTTGACAGGGGTTATGTGCTGCCTCACCTGCGCGTTGTCGGTATATTCAACGTTTCCAAGGTGTATGAACCTTGAACATACATACGCGACGCCAATCAGCAGCAGTGTAATGACGGTTGTATTGTAAATCAGCTTTTTTGTTTTTCTTGTTACCATGATGACAATCTGTTCTTTAATGTGTTTATAATGTGTGTGTGATGTATTTCATCTTGTAATAGTTGTACAGGATGTTTATGCGCGCGTTCACCAGTCCTAAGTCGGCGCTTAGCTTCATGTTGCTTGCGTCTATCATGTCGGTAAGCAGCGCCATGTCGTTCTTGTAGCGGTTGTCGGTCACGCTGTAGTTCTCGTCGGCCAGCTTAACGCTTTTCTCCTGCGTCCTCAAGTCGGTGAAGGAGGTCATGAAGTTCACATAGCCTTCCTGCACGTCGTTCTTTATTTTCTCCTGTGCCAGCTGGTGGTTCTCCTGCGCCTGCCGCACGTTCAGCCGTGCCTGCCGCAGCCTGTTGTTGTTTTTGAACAGCGACGACAGGTTGTATTTTATCCCCACTCCTATGTACCAGTAATTGAAGTTGTTGTCAAGCGCGGGCACTTCGATGGTTACCGGGCCGTCCAGATGGTCGGCGGCCACTATCGAGATGTGGGGCAACCGTTCAGCGCGTTCCTGCTTTACCTTCTGCTCGTTAAGCCGTATGGCGGTCTGCGTCTGTTTCAGCAGAATGTTGTTCGCCCTCGCCATGTCCTGCCATTCGTTCTCCGTGAGCGTCTGTATCTTCTGTTCCAGCATTGTGGTGTCAGGCTTTATTTCCGTCCCTTCGGGCAGATGCAGGGTGGTAACAAGCTGGAAGTTGGCTGTGGTGCGTGCGTCCCTTGCCCTTGTCAGCTGAAGGTTCAGCTGTTCCTTTTGCAGCTCATAGCGCGTGATGTCGTTCTTCAGGACGGTGCCCTGCTCCCTTTTTGCCTTCATGTTGGCAATCACCTCGTCGGTCAGCCTTATGTTGTCTTGCAGCACTTTGATGTGATTGTCCAGCTTGTACAGGTTCAGGTAATGCCCGAGAAGCAGGAAACGCACTTCCTGAATGTCCTTTTGCAGGTCGAGTTCCGCCAGCTGTTTGCCGAGTTCGGCCTGCCTGATGCCGCTGCTGATGGCGCCTCCGGCATAGATTACCTGTTGCGCCTCAATGACGAAGTTGTTGCCGAAGTGGGGCATGTCAACCGTCATCGCGTTGCCGAAATCCCTGTCCCAAATCTTCCCGTTGCCAAGATAACTGGCCGAAAGCGACACGTTCACGTCGGGCAACCGCTGTGCCTTGGCCGCTTTCAGGGCTTCACCGGCGGCTTCAGTCCCGGTTCTGTAAGTCTGGATGCTTTTGCTTTGTGCGTCGGCAAGGCGTAGTAATTCGTCTATGCCCATCAGTTGTGACTGGGCATATAACCCCTGGCTGCATAGGGCTGTGGCGCACAACAGCCCTATGAGCCTTTTCTTTTTGCTCATAAGTTGATTGGTTATGTTATAATGATGGAATGGATATGGCGGTAAAAAGAGAAGCTGACTTTAAATCAAAGCTGCCGCTCCCCATGAGTGGAATTTACTGATTTTGTTTTTGTAAAAGACCGTATAAATTCCCATGTTTTGTTTCCCTATCCTTTGTTTGCGGCTGCAAAGTTAAGGAAAAAAGATATACGGTGTAACCTTATAAAGTCTTTCTTTTTTGATATTTTAACTATTTGGCGGTTCGTTCCATACCGGCGGCAGACCGTATGGTGGTCTTTGTTTCCGCCGTTGTCGGACGGTTGCCAAACGCCTTGTTTTCAGCGGCTTTCCAAAAGGTGGCCTTTTAGCGTGCAATTGATGGCCTTTTACCGTGCAAAAGGCCACCTTTTGGAAGCTGAAAGACGGCCTTTTAGAAACCCACCCCAACCCTCCCGAAGGGAGGGAGCTTGATTACCATTATTTATTTAGCTGCAAATGAGGCACTCGGTAACTGTCATGCCGCACGGCGATGCGGCATCCAGTATATGCAACTATCACAATTTGAGGTTCTTATATCCTCTGGATGCCGCATCGCTGTGCGGCATGACGATTACCGTGCGTCGTAATCCAAGGGCTGCTAAAAGTGTGGCTGATGCTTGCTTGGTGTCTTATTATTTCGTATTTTTGCGGCTGAAATATCTAATTCCTAATTAAAAACACGTATCAATGAAAGCATTTCGTTATTTGGCAGTGGCCTTTCTTGCACTTCTGATGTGTCTGCCTGCGGCGGCGCAGGGCGTCGGGCGGACGGCGCAAGGTGTGCGTCTCGACGTTCAGGGGGGCAAGTTCAAGTGTGAGGTCACGTTTTATTCGCCTTCGATTGTCCGCGTGGTGAAGGCTCCGCAGGCGGCTGCGCCGGAAGAGAAGAGCCTCGCCGTGGTAATGGTTCCTGAAGAGACAAAGTTCAAGCTGGCCGAGGTTGACGGCACTGTGACGCTGAAAAGCCGCGAGGTTAGCGTCACGATTGACAGAAACGACGGCACGGTGAGCTTCGCTGATGCCGCAGGCAACAGCCTGCTGAAGGAAAAGGGCGCGTCGGTTTTCACACCTGTCGAGAGCGGTGTAGACAAGGGCTGTTACCGCGTATGCCAGTCTTTCACCCTTGACAAGGATGAACCCATATACGGATTGGGCCAGCTCCAGACCGGCAAGATGAGCCAGCGCGACCAGCAGAAATATCTCATACAGAGCAATCTGGAGGACAGCAGCCCCTTCATCCAGTCTGTAAAGGGCTACGGCCTGTTCTTCGACAACTATTCGCCAGTGACGTTCACCGACAATGCCGGCGGCCTTTCGTTCGACTTCGAGGTAGGAACGTGCGTCGATTATTACTTCATGTACGGCGGCAACGCCGACGGAGTGGTGGCCTGCATGCGCCGGCTCACCGGCCAGGTGCCCATGTTCCCGCTGTGGACTTACGGCTTTTGGCAGAGCAAGGAGCGCTACAAGAGCCAGGACGAGGTGGTTGGCGTTGTGCGCAAGTACCGCGAGCTGGGCGTGCCTCTTGACGGAATAATACAGGACTGGCAGTATTGGGGCGGCAATTACCTGTGGAACTCGATGGAGTTTACCAATCCGCTTTTCTATAATCCCCAGAAAATGCTCGACGACGTGCACTCAATGAACGCCCACATGGCCATATCCATCTGGTCGTCTTTCGGCCCGATGACTAAGCCTTACCGCGAACTTGCACCGAAAGGCCTGCTCTATGACTTCAAGACATGGCCTTCGGCCGGTACGGAAGGATGGCCTCCGAACCCTGATTATCCATCAGGCGTGAAGGTGTATGACGCCTATTCGCCCGAAGCCAGGGACATTTATTGGAAGTATCTGAACGCCGGCATCTTCAAGTATGGCATGGACGCGTGGTGGATGGACTCTACAGACCCTGACCATCTTGACTTCAAACCTTCTGACCTTGACCAGAAGACATACCTCGGTTCGTTCCGCAAGGTGCGCAATGCGTACCCGCTTGCTGCAGTCGGAGGCGTTTACGAGCATCAGCGCGGCGTGACTTCCGACAAGCGTGTGTTCATACTTACGCGCTCGGGTTTTGTAGGACAGCAGCGCTACGGAGCCAATGTATGGTCGGGCGATGTGGCCTCTTCATGGGAGAACCTTCGCAAACAGGTGCCTGCCGGGCTTAATTTCTCGCTCTGCGGCATGCCTCATTGGAACAACGACATCGGCGGATTCTTTGCCAGCCAGTATAACCTTGCCGACGGAACAGCCACAAGGAACCCCCTCTTTCAGGAACTTTTCGTGCGCTGGTTGCAGTTCGGCGCGTTCACGCCTATGATGCGTTCGCACGGCGCCGACACTCCACGTGAAATCTATCTGTTCGGGGAAAAGGGCGAACCTGTGTACGACGCCATCGAGAAAATGATACGTCTGCGCTATTCGTTGCTGCCTTACATCTACTCTACTTCTTGGGATGTGACCCACCGCCAGGCGACGTTCATGCGCGCGTTGGTGATGGACTTCCCCGGCGACCGCCGCGTATGGGACATGCCCGACGAGTATATGTTCGGCCGGTCGCTGCTTGTCGCCCCTGTGCTTGAGGCTCAATATACCCCTGAGAAGGTGGTTAAGATGGACGAAATGACCGGCTGGAACCGCGACAGCAGCGGCAAGGCAGACGGGCAAGAGGCTGCCGTTGACTTCACGCAGAAGAAGCAGACAACGGTTTATCTGCCTGAAGGCGCAACGTGGTATGACTTCTGGACGGGCGAGAGGCACGGCGGCGGACAGGACATAACGCGTGAAACCACGCTCGACCTCGTGCCCATTTACGTCCGCGCAGGCAGCATAGTGCCGTTCGGCCCGGATGTTCAGTATGCCACGGAGAAGCCTTGGGACGCGCTCGTTATCCGCGTTTACCCCGGTGCCGACGGGCAGTTCACGCTCTATGAGGACGAGTTTGACAACTACAACTACGAGAAAGGGGCGTACACCGAAATACCGATGACATGGGACGACAAGGCTCGCCGCCTCACCATCGGCGCGCGCCGCGGCTCTTATCCGGGTATGCTGGCAAGCCGCACGTTCACCGTCCGCACGCCCGACGGCAAGGAAAAGACCGTTACCTACACAGGAAAGAAAGTCACGGTGAGGCTGTGACGCGAAGCAAGTAAAATCAGTTATATTTTCAATTGGTGGCCTTTTGTAATGCAAAAGGCCACCTTTTACCATCCAAAAGGCCATGTTTTAGAAGCTAAAACATGGCCTTTTGTAATGCGTTGTGTGTCAATATGTTATGCAGTCGATGCCGTGACGTGTAGAAAAACGGTGCCAGACTCACATTTATCTATAGCCAAACGGATACAGGTAATCAAACTCCCTCCCTTCGGGAAGGTTGGGGTGGGTGTTAGGTGGTTGTGTGTTGGTTGTCAGGTTCAGTCCTTTTGTATCTCTCCGTTTATGCGTTTCCTTATTATCGAATACGCCTTTTGGAACAAGGCCGACTGCTCCATTGTGCCAAGCATCTCGCTGAACCGGCAGGCAGGGACGGCAAACGTCAGTTCGTTCTTTGGTACAAGGGGGCGCGCCGAGGGGTCAAGCAGGCCGACGAAGCAGCTCCGTCCGCCGCGTCTGTTCTCGTTTACGGCGAAGGTCACGATGCTGCTGCATCCCGAAGCGAAGCGTGTGCACACGGCATCATCGGCGTTATTGTCGTAGAACGCCCACGAGCAGAGACCCGAAAGCACGTCGGGCGTGGCGAAGAACACCACTCCCTCCACGCCGTCAAGGCTCTCCAAGCGGTCAATGCGCATGAAGTTCAGGTAAGGCTTGTCCGCCAGCCGTATGTCCAGACGGTCGATATAGTCTTTCACCATCTCCTTTGTCTGCTTGTAATGCTCCGCTTCCGATACGAACACCGGCACCCGTTCGGGCATCGGCCGGAATGCGGTGTACAGTCCGCCGCCGCCACACAGCACGTTGTCAGTTGTCAAAGTGAGCGGCTCGCCGTCACAAACCTTGCGTATTGCGCCTATCATGCAGCGCGGAATGCGCCTTGCTTCAGCCGCTGCCTTGTGGCTGTAGCCGAAGGCCACGGGCAGCGGCGTGCCTTCGCCGAACGCCTCGCGGAACTTTGTCACGAAATCTTTTATCGTCATGTCGGTTGTAAAATGTTATTCATAATGCCTGTATCTGCAAATATACGTCATTTTTTCAAGAAACCGTTTCTTCGTTGGTGGTCTTTTGCTTTTTTACTGGTTGCGGGATGGAATGTGACTGGGAGGGCTGGGAGAACTGGGAGTAATGGGACTGTTGGACGACTCGTTTCTTTGTGGTTGGCGGTAGTCTGACATTTGGCTATACAGCTATGGTTTTCCAATTGATGGGCTTTTGCAATGTAAAAGGCCGTCTTTTGCACGCTAAAAGGCCATGTTTTAGAAGCTAAAACATGGCCTTTTGTAATGCGTTGAGTGTCAAAGTGTTATGTGGGTGGTGATATTTGTCAGTCTTCTTCGGCTTTGACGGGCGGCAGGGTGATGGCGTTTACGGTGTTCATCCAGTATTTGCGGAGGTCACGCCAGTGGTAGAACGGGGCGCAGTCGGTCTTTACAGGCAGGTCGGCATCGCGCTCGTTGAGCAGCACGCGCACGAGGATGTCGTCTGTTCCGGCCTTGCGGTAGAAAGCCATCTGCACGTTGCCGCACATCGGGATGATGCGGTATGTGCGGTAAGTGTTGGCTATGCGCTGCCAGTCGGTTGTCTGTCGGGTCAGCTCTCCGCATCCCATCAGGGCGGCGAAGGGTGCCAGCTGGGTGTCGTGTCCGTAGCGCAGGGTGACGCATTTGTTGCCCGATGCGATTACGGTGTCGGCAGTCAGCACAAAGTTTTCAAGCATGTTGCGCCCCAACTTGTACATGCACCCGTCGCTAAGGGGCGACGCTCCCTTCTCGTAATACCACTCGAAGTTGTTGCGTTGCCACAGGTCGTAGCGTTCTTCGGGCGTGAACAGGAAACCGAGCGAGGGCATGCCGTAGCTGCTCTGGCTGATGCCGTCAAGCTCGAAGAGCTGCTGCATCAGCGTTGTCGGCGATGCGATGTTGCCGCGGACGTATGCCGTGCCGGTGAAAAGCTGCGCCATGAGGCGCGCCGGATGCACGTATGCGCTGTCTGCCCGGCGGTACACCTCGTCCTGGTTGGCAAGGTGCTGCTTGTCGTATGCCTTGCTCTTGTACTTTATGTAAGGCACGTCTTTCAGGCTGGCGTCCATCGTTATGCGCAGCTCCGGGTTCAGCCGGGCCAGCTCCACGCAGCCGTTGGCCATGGAAAGGAAGGCGCGGCTCTTTGTCGTTGAGCGCGCGTCGACATGCACTCCGTCGGCAAACACTTCCGGCCAGCGGCCGGCCATGCGGTCAACGAGCAGCCGGTGCTGCTCCGCTCCTTTCTTTGTAAGCTCGCCGTAGCGGCCTTCGGCTTCGGCGTACATGGCCTTTATTATGTCGAGGGCGCGCCGTCCGTCGGCAGTGAGGCATCCCGCGCTGTCGGCCTTGGCCAGCGCGGCCATCGGTTCGGTGTACTTCTCGCGGTCTGTCAGGTAGCGCGAGCCGTGGCGTGCGAACGCCGACACGTAGAACGGCGCGTAGCCTTCGGGCGGCGTCGCGGCTTCGGGTTCGTGCGGCTCGTAGGCAAAATACTTGCCTGCGGCCAGCTTCGGGTTCTGTCGTATTTCGTCCCACGCAGTCTGCGCGGCGGCTGTCAGCGTCAGCAGGGCTGACATGATTACAAGTGATAATCTTCTCATATCCAGATGATTAGTTTTGTTTTTGCCGGCAAAGTTAGGCATTTTCCGTCATCTGTGTTACAAAAACGGGGCGCGGCCGGCTGATTGTAACCGAATTGTCATTTGCCGTTGCGTCGCCCGTATGTTTGCAGAAATAGGGCTTTTCCTATCATTTTTAGGAGTTTTTCGCACCGTGTTGTCAGCTTAAATGCGTACTTTTGCGGTGTAGACAATTAAGAGGAGGCTGTTATGAAGAGGTTTGTTGTATTGCCGTTGGCGGCTGTCATGCTGCTTGGCGGTTGCGGAACATATACGGGTACGGGCGCTTTTTCGGGCGCAACGTTAGGTTCGGTCATCGGTTCGGCTGTCGGCGGAATAGCCGGAGGGCCGCGCGGCAGCGACATAGGCACGTTGGTCGGCATGGCCGGAGGCGCCGTTGTGGGCGGCGCCATGGGTGCCCAGGCCGACAAGAAGGTGACGGAACAGAGGGCATATAGTGACGCGCGGTTTGAACAGAAGTACATCGAGCACCGCGAGGCGGCCACGCGCGGCCACGGATATGACAGCCGCGACTACGGCCAGAGCTATGAGGACGAGAGCGGTTTCGACCCCACCGGCAGTGGCGACGATGTGCTTTACGACTTTCAAGGCCCTGATTATACGGGCGACTATACCGCCACGCAGCCTACCGACGTAACGCCGTCGGTGCGTTATGACGACATACGCCAGCCGCGGAATACGGCGGCGCATCCGTTGGAAGTGTGCAATGCGCGCTTCGTTGACGACAACCAAGACCGCCGTTTGAACGGAGGCGAGCTGTGCAAGGTCATCTTCGAGGTGTACAACAGGTCGCAGGAGACCGTTTACGACGTGCAGCCCATGGTTGTGGAAACTACCGGGAGCAAACACGTAACAATATCGAACACCATACACGTTGAGCGCATATTGCCGGGCAAGGGCGTGCGTTATACGGCAATGGTGAAGGCCGGAAAGAGGCTGAAGGACGGCCGCCTTACCTTCCGTGTGTATGCCGTAAGGGGCTATCACGACGTCGTTTCAAACGTCAGCGAATTTGGCATAGAGGCCAGCAGGCGGTGATGTGCAGCTCCTGTGTTGATTAATAAAACATAAAAAAACGCTTAAAAAGCGCGTTTCTTCAGTTTTTTTATAGACTAATGCTTTACTTTTGCACGTTGTTTATACCAAATTCAAAAAGATAAAGCATAGTTTTTTATGGCCAGACATATTGTGTTATATGCGCTGTTGGCCGCCGTGCTGTGCTCGTGCGGCACATCGCGGAGTTCGTCGTTTTTGGCTGACATGCGCGGCGACAGCGCTTTCACTGCGGTTGAGGCAAGCGAAATCAGGCTTCAGCCGTTTGACAAAATCTCAATCATAGTCAGTTGCCGTGACACAAAGCTGTCGGCCCTGTTCAACCTTCCGGCTGTGTCCCAAGGCGTTGCCGGAGCCGACACAACTGCCGTGCAAGGCTTTTCTCAATATACGATAGACCGTGACGGCAACATCGACTTCCCGGTTCTCGGCACTCTGCATGTGGCCGGACTTACGCGTGCAGAGCTGTGCCGGGACATCAAGAGGCGGCTTGCCGAAGGCCGGCTGCTCGACGATTGCGTCGTCACTGCCGAGTTCTGCAACCTCGCCCTGTCCGTGTTCGGTGAGGTGAGAAGCCCCGGGCGTTATCCCATTAAGCGTGACTGCATTACCATCTTCGATGCTCTCGGTCTTGCAGGCGACCTTACACGCAAGGCCGACCGCCGCCATGTGATGGTTGTAAGGCGCGATGGCCGCCGCCAGGTGTCGCATGTTGTCGACCTGACTTCAGCCGCCAGTGTGTACGCTTCGCCGGCTTACTATCTGCGTCAGAACGACGTTGTGTATGTGAAAAGAAAATAAACGGCGTCAATACCCATAACAGCAAAGACAAATGAACACATCCGACAATATCCAGACAATCGACGAACAGACGTCAGGAACAGGACTGCGCGACATCATGGCTGTGTGCATTGCGCATTGGCGGTGGTATGTCGCAACGGTCCTCGTCGCCCTTTTTGTGGCCGTGCTGTATGTGAAGAAGACACAACCGGTATATCAGCGCGAAGCTTCAATCATGGTGCTGGAGCGCAACCGCAAGCCGGCTGTCATCAACGAGATGCTCAACGACTACATGGACTTCGGCTTCTTTTCCGACAATACGAATGCCAGCAATGTCATCGCAGCCATAAAGTCGCCCGATGTCATGCTGGAAGTTGTAAACAGGTTGGGCCTTTACGTAAGCTACACAACGCGCGGAACATTCTATGACAAGACGTTGTACGGAAAGCAGCTGCCCGTTAAAGTGGTGTTCCATAACATCAAACCTGACGAAACCGCGTCGCTTCACATCGGCCTTACGGGCGACGGAACGGTTGAGATGTCTGACTTCGTGAAGAACGGAAAGAGGCAAGACACGCCCGACATGACGTGCAACGTAGGCCAGACTGTCAGCACTCCTGTGGGGCGGTTGACCATAGAACGGCAGGAACATTACGCCAGTGCGGTGGCCGGAAATGACGAGATTGACGTGCGTAAAACCACCAGCCGTGATGCGGCCGGCCGCTTCATAGGCGGCCTTTCGGTAGAAATCGGCGACAAGAAGTCAACCATTCTCGAACTGTCTTACCGTGACGTGTCGGGCGAAAGGGCAGAGGACATACTTGCGGCGGTAATCGACATATATAACAAAGTGTGGATAAAGAACCGCAACGAGGCTGCAGCCGGAGCCACGCGTTTCCTTGACGAGCGTCTGGCAATAATCGAACGTGAGCTTGACAGCGTTGACACCGACATATCGAAGTACAAGAGTGACAACCTGCTGCCTGACATAGAGAAGGCTTACAACTTGTCAATGGAGCGTGCGGACAAGAACTCCGCCATATTGTTGAGCCTGAACACACAGCTCTCTGTGGCAGGTTACATACGTGACTTCATTGCCGCACGCGCCAATACCAACCAGCTGATACCTGTCAATGTTGGCCTTGACAATGATAAAATCGACGTGCTTATCGACAAGTTCAACTCCTTGCAGCTGGAGCGGAACAAACTTGCGGCGAACAGCGGGGAAAGCAATCCGCTGATAAAGGACATGGACAAGCAGCTTGCACAGTTGCGGCGCTCGGTGTTGAACTCAATCAACAACCTCATAGTGTCCCTGTCAACGCACATCGGGCACTTGCAGAATTACGAGCAGAAGACAAATACCGACATTTCGACAAACCCCACACAGGCCAAAGTATTGCTGTCAGTGGAACGCCAGCAGAAGGTCAAGGAAGCACTATATCTTTTCCTTTTGCAGCGCAGGGAGGAAAACCAGCTGTCGCAATCGTTCACTGCCGACAATACGCAAATTGTCAAGTCTCCCACCGGAAGCAACGCTCCGCTTGCTCCGAAGACCGGCCAGATAATGCTGATTGCATTGGTTATAGGCTTGGCTTTGCCTACCGGCGTACTGTATCTGATGGAGAGTCTCAACGACAAAGTGCGCGGACGCAAGGACGTTGATTATGCCGTCACCGCTCCGTTCATGGGCGAAATCCCGATGGTTGAGGAAGAACGGCGCGGCTTGCAGGCATGGTGCGTGCCGCATGCGAAGGACTATGGCGTTGTGGTTAAGGACGGATGCAACGACTTGGTCAATGAAGCGTTCCGCATAATGCGCACGAACATCGAGTTTCTTAATGTTCCTTCTGACGGCGCAAACGTACACATGTTCACATCGTTCAACAGTGGCAGCGGCAAGACTTTTCTCGCTTTGAACGTCGCTATGAGCCTTTCAATCAAAGGAAAGCGCGTGCTTCTTGTTGACTGCGACCTGCGCAAGGCCGGACTTTCGCGGCATGCAGGCAATCCGAAGCCCGGCCTTAGCGACTATCTCGGACGGCATACTGACAGTGTGGACGGCATAATATATCCGTTCGGCGACGGTTCCATGCCCGACATCCTGCCTGCTGGCACCATTCCGCCCAATCCTTCCGAGCTGTTGGCTTCAGACCGTTTGAAGGATGTCTTGCAGGAAATAAGGCCGCGTTATGATTACATTTTCATCGACTGTCCTCCCATTGATGCCGTCGCCGATACGTCAATCGTGTCACGCTATGCCGACAGGACGTTCTTCGTTGTGCGCGCCGGAATGCTTGAGCGTGCGATGCTTGCCGACCTCGAGAAGCTTTACAAGAGCGGCAGGCTGCCCAACCTTGGCGTTATTCTCAACGGAACGAAATGCGCCGGAACCACCTTCGCTTACCGTTACGGTTTCAATTACGGGTATGGAACGAGGCGTATCGGGAAATGACGGGCTTGAAAAATAACAATGTAAATGCGGCTTTGACGAGGCCGGAAAGGTGTTACTGCATGAAGAAGAAAATCATAATAACCGCTGTTTCGGCACTTGGCGTGCTGTTTCTGCTTACCTTCGCGGCGGCGTGGTACATGCTTGACTATGCCCTTACACCGGCAACTGACGCCCGGGACATGGCAAAACGCTACAGCCGGATGTTCAGTGAATACCCGTATATGCGCCATTGGGTTGACAGCATGAAGTCTGCCGGAGCCTTGCGCGACACTTTTGTAATAATGCCCGACGGCGAACGCCAACATGCCGTATATGCCCGTGCCGACAGTGCGGTGCTAAGCACGGCGGTGCTTGTTCACGGATATAAGGACAGCCACATAAATATGCTGCCAATAGCGAAGGTGTATGCCGACATGGGATATAACATCCTGCTGCCCGACCTGCATGCCCACGGCCTTAGCGAAGGCTCCGCCATACAGATGGGATGGAAGGACAGGGAGGACGTATTGCGCTGGCTCGGCATTGCCGACAGCCTTTTTGCAACAGCTGGCGGCCGTCCGCGAATAGTGCTGCACGGCGTGTCGATGGGGGCGGCCACTGTAATGAACGTGGCCGGTGAAGATTATCCGGCCAGCGTAAAGTGCTTTGTCGAGGATTGCGGATATACAAGTGTGTGGGACGAATTCAGCCGGCAGCTTGCCGACCAGTTCGGTTTGCCGCCCTTCCCGGTGCTTTATGCCGCCAGCGCATTGTGCAAGCTGCGCTACGGATGGTCGTTCGGCGAGGCGTCACCTGTAGCACAATTGGCCAAGAAAGACACTCCGATGCTTTTCATCCACGGCTCGTCAGACGATTATGTACCGTCGGCCATGGTGTTTCCGTTGTACAACGCAAACCCCTCATACAGCTCTTCAAGCGACAGCTCCAAACATTTCAACGGCATCTGGATAACTCCCGGATGCGCGCACGCCATGTCTTTCCACGACTATCCGCAAGATTATGCCGCAAGGGTAGGGGCGTTTGTGGGGAGGATAATTGGTGAATAGTTAGAGTAGTTATAAACAGTTAGAGTAGTTAAAGTCATTACTTTTGCATTGAGCTTTCGTTAATCGGCAATGCGCATGCCGTATAATCCAGCAAAAGTAATGACTTTAACTACTCTAACTGTTCATAACTACTTTAACTGCAGAACATGCAATGTTCTCCGCAGCCACTTCTTTTTTCATGGCTTCTGCCAGCGTCATGCCGTCGGGAGTTATGCTTTCAACCTTGGCGAAGCCGGCTTCAATCAGTTCGTCCTTGTCTTCCGCGCGTCCGGCCAGCAGCCATGTTGGCACGCCTTGGCGTCCTGCGCGCCGCATCACGCACACAGGAAGCTTGCCCATAAGCGTCTGCCTGTCGGCGTGTCCCTCGCCTGTTATAACGCATGTAGCGCCGTCAACGGCAGCGTCGAAGCCGCAGATGTCGAGCATCAGCTCGGCGCCGGGGCGTGTTTCGGCGTTCATGTATTGCATGAAGGCGTAGCCCAATCCTCCAGCCGCGCCTGCTCCCGGACGGTTGGAGCGGTCGAAGCCGAAGTGCTGCGCCGACGCGCGTGCGAACCTCGCGGCACGTTGCTCAAGCATGGGCAGCATATCCGGCGTTGCGCCTTTTTGTCGGGCGAACACCATTGCCGCGCCGTTGTCGCCGCAAAGGGGGTTGTCAACGTCGCATGCCAGCGTGAAGCGGCACTGCCCAAGCGGGCCTTTCAGTGCGTCGTCGATAGTTCCGCCGCTTGGTGCCAGCCTGTCGGTCAGTGCGCGCAGCATGCCTATGCCGGCGTCGCTTGTGCCGCTTCCGCCCAAGCCCACAATAAACCTGCGGCAGCCTTGGCCTACGGCGGCAGCCACGAGTTCGCCCACTCCGTATGTCGTCGCGCGCATGGGGTTGCGCTCATCCTCGCTTACGAGGGTCAGTCCGCAGGCCTGCGCCGTCTCGATAACGGCCGTGCCGTCGGGCGTTACGCCGTATTCGGCCCACACGCGGCGCATCATCTGGTCGTGCACATACGCCCTCTCGATGCTTCCGCCCATTGCCTTTGTGAAGGCTCGGAGCATTCCCTCGCCGCCGTCAGACACTGTAAGCACCACCGTTTCGGCGTTGCCGTCGGCCTGTTTTATGGCTTCTGCCGCCGCCTGTCCGGCCTCTTCGGACGACAGGCAGCCCTTCATCGAGTCGAAGGCTATTACGTATTTCCGTCTGTTACCAGTCTGCATGGTTGTTCTCCTTATGTTTTCAATGCGGATGCAAAGGTACGTTTTTTCGCCGTTACAAAGGTTTTTGCCACGCTGTTTTTCAATGGTTGTCTAATAAAAAGCGTGCAGTGAAAAGACCGTCGGACATCAGTCTTGCCGCGGTTTATGACAGCTTTGTAACACGCTGATAATCAATGGGCTTGCAAAAGGCCGTCTTTTGGCTTGTAAAAGGTGGCCTTTTGGAGGGTAAAAGATGGCCTTTTGCAGCCAAATTGACCGTATTTTGAATTGAGAGTTGGGAAATGAGAATGGATAATTATGATTTGCTTTGCTGACAGATGACCTTAAAGGTAATCATAATTTTTCATTTTTAATTTTTCATTCTTAATTAAAAAACAGACCCACCCCAACCATCCCGAAGGGAGGGAGCTTGATTACCATCTGTTAATTGGCGGCAATCGAGGCTCTCGGTAATCGTCATGCCGCGCGCCGGCGCGGCATCCAGAAAACATAAAGAGCACAAAACATGCTATGTCCGCTCGGATTTGTAATCCGTGCAAGGTAAGACCGGGATTTGCAATCCCGTATAATAATAGGTCTCGCGATAGGCCGCGGATTGTAAATCCGCCTTTCCAAGACAGCCAAGTGCGGATTGCAAATCCGCACGGACGGTGTGGTTAGTCTTGGATTAATGTACTGGATGCCGCGTCGGCGCGCGGTATGACGATTGCCGGGAGTCTCGATTGCCGCTTTATGCACGGCCTGTCATAGTGCCGATGTTCGTTGTCTTGACCTGCGGATAGCAGCCTTTTAACCTTTTTTACGTGCCGTGCGGCTTTCCGTGTAGTGTTAAAAAGCTACCTTTGTTGCCATATTCTACAAGATGAAAAGATGACAGACAGGAAATATGGAACGAAGGACGCGCTGGCGGCTTTCTACAAAGAGAAGGTTGACGCGCTGTCGGAAGAAATACGGCAGCTGAAGAAGAACAACGTGGCATACATCATGGCGGAACTCTTTTCGTTCGGTCTGGCCGTAGTGGCGTTGGTGGTGTATTGCGTAAGGGATTTCTCCTCGCAGTGGCTCGTGGCCGCTTTGGCCATGCTGGCGGTGTATGCCGTGGTGCGCAGGGCCGACGTTAAGAACGCCGCCAGGATAGACCGCCGCAGGCGCCTGCATGCGGTTTACGCCAAGGAACTGAAGTATCTCGCCGGCGACTTTACGTGCTTCGGCGGCGGAAGCAGGTATAAAGACCCCGGACACGCCTTTACTTTCGACATGGATGTGTTCGGCCACGACTCCCTCTACAACCGCATCAACCGCACGGTGACTACCGGCGGAGGCGACACTTTGGCCGAATGGTTGGGCAGTCTGCTGCCCGGCAGGGCGGAAGTGGAGCGCAGGCGCGAGGCCATAGCCGAGCTGGCAGGCATGGAGCAGTGGCGTTCGGCCTTCCTTGCAAAGGGCTTGCGCCCTGCCGCTGATGGCGACGGCGACGACGGGCGGATTGACTCAAACAGCATACTGCGCGCCGTCGGCGAGATAAGCGCAAAGCACATAGCGCCGAAGGCAGGGCAGGGGTGGACGCTGGCGGTGGCCGTGGCGGCCCTTGTCTGCTTCATCGCGTTAATCATATTGTCTGCTGTCGGCTTGGTTCCGGCCACGCTTGCCGTACTGTGGGGCGTGGTGCAGATGTTCGTTGTTATAGGACTCAACTCGAAGTCAATCCACAACATAAGCCGCGCCGTTGAGAAAATGCACGTACACATGCAGGCATATATCGGCCTTATAGAGCACATAGTGAAGGCCGGTTTTGCCGCCGGGGAGCTGAAAAGGCTGCAAGCCGCGCTGACGGAAGACAACGGCAGCGCGCCGGCCTCGTTCGGACAACTGTCTGAAATACTGAAAAGCCTCGACCGCAGGGGCAACTTCATCGGGCTGATACTGTTCAACATGTTCGCCATGAGCGACTATTTCCTTGTGCGGCGGTTCCTGAAATGGCAGCGCGATTACATGGGGAGCATAGGCGACTGGATTGCCGCCGTAAGCCGGATGGACGCCTTGGTGTCGATGGCCGTGTTCCGTTTCAACGAGCCGGAAGCCATTGACGCCGTGGTGGACGACGGCGACAGCGTGGTGTATGACGCCAAGGGGCTTTACCATCCGTTCCTCGGCGCGCAGGCGGTGCGCAACGACTTCACCATAAACGACGGCGAGTATTACATAATAACGGGCGCGAACATGGCCGGGAAGAGCACCTTCCTGCGCTCGGTCGGCGTGAACTACGTGCTTGCAATGAACGGTATGCCGGTGTTTGCAGACAGCCTGCGCGTGACGGTCTTCAACCTTTTCACCAGTATGCGCACCTCCGACGACCTGAGCCGGGGCATCAGCTACTTCAACGCCGAACTGTTGAGGCTCAGGCAACTGCTTGACAGCTGCCGCCAGGCACGGCGCACCCTCATCATACTCGACGAGATACTGAAGGGCACCAACTCGCTCGACAAGCTCAACGGCTCGCGCCTTTTCCTGCAAGCCGTCGCCAAGCTGCCCGTCACTGGCATAATTGCCACGCACGACTTGGAGCTGTCCAAGATGGAGGACGACGACCCTCGCCGCTTCCACAACTGGTGTTTTGAAATAGAACTGGCCGACAACATAACCTACACTTACAAGATAACGCGCGGCGTTGCGCGCAACCAGAACGCAACGTTCTTGCTGAAGGGAATACTTACGTCTTAGAAGTTAAAGGAGTTATAGAAGTTAACGCTCGCTGCGCTCGCTAAGAAGTTAAAGCCATTACCATTGCTGGGTGTTTTCATTTATATTGGCAACAGTTGGCAAAGCATTTGGCTTTAACTTCTTAGCGAGCGCAGCGAGCGTTAACTTCTATAACTTCTTTAACTTCCAAGAAAAATCCTTTTCACTTTTGACCCATGTCAATAAAACGGCCGTTTGCGGTATTTTGTAAAATAAAATTCTTGCAACTGTCGGAAAAATCCGTACCTTTGCATCGTGTTTTTCATAGTATTAGATTTAAGGTTAACAAGATTGGAGTACAGCGGTACTCCTTTTTTTATGCCTTAACGTAAAGCCGGAAGCGTTTGTAACGGCTGTTTTATCAGCGAAATCAATGTTTTTTGCAACTTTTGCTAAATTCACTTGACAAAATGGCGAAACGTTTTTTAGCAAGATGAAATTAATATGAAAAATCGCCGCCAGGCATTATTAAAAGTGCGGCCAACCTTTTGTTTTGCCGGAAGAATGTGTTAACTTTGCAGTGATGTAATGACAGATTATTCATCATAACATAAAACTTTTTGAATTATGGTAAGTTACAAGACACTTGGCTTGGTGAACACGCGTGATATGTTCGCAAGGGCCATCAATGGCGGATATGCCATTCCGGCATTCAACTTCAACAACCTTGAGCAATTGCAGGCTATCATCAAGGCTTCTTCTGAACTGAGGTCGCCCGTCATCCTGCAGGTTTCCAAGGGCGCGCGCAACTACGCCAACCAGACTCTTCTTCGTTACATGGCTGAAGGCGCGGTTGAATATGCTAAGGAACTTGGCTGCGCACATCCTGAAATAGTACTCCATCTTGACCACGGTGACAGCTTCGAGCTTTGCAAGAGCTGCGTTGACATGGGCTTCTCTTCTGTCATGATTGACGGCTCTTCACTGCCATACGACGAGAATGTGGCATTGACAAAGAAGGTCGTTGACTACGCTCACCAGTATGATGTGACCGTTGAAGGCGAACTCGGAGTGCTTGCAGGTGTAGAGGACGAGGTTGTTGCAGAGGAGTCTCACTACACAAAGCCCGAGGAAGTAATCGACTTTACAAGCAAGACAGGCGTTGACTCTCTGGCTATTTCTATCGGCACAAGCCACGGAGCTTACAAGTTCAAGCCCGAGCAGTGCACACGTGACCCGAAGACAGGCCGCCTTGTTCCTCCTCCTTTGGCATTCGACGTTCTCGACGAAATCATGCAGAAGCTGCCCGGATTCCCCATCGTGCTCCACGGCTCTTCTTCAGTTCCGCAGGAATATGTTGACATGATTAACCAGTACGGCGGCAAACTACCTGATGCAGTGGGCATTCCCGAGGAGCAGCTCCGCAAGGCTGCCAAGAGCGCCGTTTGCAAAATCAACATTGACTCTGACTCTCGCCTTGCATTTACGGCAGCTGTCCGTAAGACATTGGCCGAGAAACCGGCGGAGTTTGACCCGCGCAAGTACTGCGGACCGGCACGCGAACTCATGGAGGAGATGTACAGGCACAAGATTATCGATGTGCTCGGCTCTGACAACAAGCTGGCTCAGTAAGGATTTCAGTTAACAGAAATATTGAAAAAGAGTGGAGAATTTGGCGGTTGTTCGCCGGTTCTCCACTTTTTTATTGCCTTTTCCGCCAGCCTTTTTCATGATTGGCGGCATTGTGTTCGTGTACGTTTGGGTGAATGAAAAGCCTCGTCCGGCGCCGTAACTCTGAATTTATGTTAAGAACAATGGCGTGTAATGTTCATTTTTCTGTCAAATAGTTCACGATTCATGAATCGTGAACTATTCGGGTTGCAAAAGTCTTTGAAATTTCAGATATTTGCCGCCGGGAATTTTATCGGTTTTAATGTACCGTTTCATTTAACCTAAAAAGAACAGCCATGAAAAAGATTTTACTTTCAATGTTCGGCCTTTGTATTGCAGGCATGGTTCCCGCCCAGGTCTACATCTCGGACGTTCAGTTCAATCCGAACGGAGTTACCAATGAAGGAGTTGTTGTCGGCTCGTTTGGCGAGAACATGCCTTTTGTTCTTTGGGACGCGAAAAACGGCGGGTCGGAAACAAACATGAAAGCCATCGGCGGCCAGTCTTCGGGACAGGAAGGGTCAGGCGGCCGTGCGCGCTTCTCGCATGACGGCAAGTTTGTTGCTGCCCCTACGTGGATTGGGGAAATTCCCGTTAGCACCAATTGGGAGAAGAAGGAACTGCCGGATTACGCTTTCACGTATACGGGCATAGCCTATTTGTCTGATATGGCGCTGCTGGCTGTCGGTACATCGAAGAATAGGCAGTGTGGAAAAGTGTTGAAGTCGGCCAACAACGGCTATGCGTGGAATTTCTTACCGTGTTCTTCCAATGGTGTTGCCTGCCCTATAGATTATCCTTCGGCGTGAATAGTGTGGGTTGCTCTTCAGGATTATGGGCATGTTGCAGTGCCAGACGATGATGTCTATATGGCATGTGGCGCGCGCAAATCGTTCAAGGTTATGGTAAAGCACTGATTACAGGTTAATTAAATATGCTATAGGTTTATAAATATGATTCTTTTTGGCGCACACCTGTTGTGATAGCAGGTGTGCGTTTTCTTTTTGCCCTACGGCAGGGCTTTTCACGCAAGTTACGGATTGAAAGCTGTCAGCCCGGTTTTACAATGCCTGAACGGCGGTTTTGCAAAAGGTGGCCTTTCGCCTTGTAAAAGGCGGCCTTTTGCACGCTGAAAGGCGGCCTTTTAGAAGCTAAAAGACGGCCTTCCGCATTCATGGCTTAGGCAGGCGGCGTCAAGGCCGCATGCCTTTCAGTCTGTAAGCTGTTGCCTCGGCGTATGTTAAGGGGCGTCCTGCTGCCGGCATGTGCCGCTCAGGTTCTTACGAGATTGCGGCTTGCGTCGATGCGCAGGAAGATGAAAAGCAGGATGGTGAAGCCCCATAGCGACGAGCCTCCGTAGCTGAAGAAGGGCAGGGGGATGCCTATTACGGGCGTGAGTCCGAGCACCATGCCCACGTTTATGAACACGTGGAACAGGAAGATGCTGAGCACGCAGTAGCCGTACACCCGCCCGAACTTGAACGGTTGCCGCTCGGCCATCTTGATTAGGCGCAGTATGAGGGCGAGGAACAGCAGCAGGACGCCTGCCGAACCGAGGAAGCCTTCCTCCTCGCCTACGGTGCAGAAGATGAAGTCGGTGTCCTGTTCGGGCACGAACTTCAGCTTTGTCTGCGTGCCGTTGAGGAAGCCTTTGCCCTTAAGTCCGCCCGAGCCGATGGCTATCTCGCTCTGATGTACGTTGTAGCCTGCGCCCGAAATGTCTTCTTCAAGGCCGAGAAGCACGTTTATGCGCACGCGCTGGTGAGGCTCGAGGATGTTGTTCAGCACGTAGTCGGCCGAATAGAAAAAGGCTATCGAGCCTACCGCGAACAGCGCGATGTAGAGGTAATGCTTTATGCGCCGGTTCAAGGCGCAGTATATAAGGTAGCCGACAAGCGCCGCGCAAGCCGCCAATTGCACCCATACTATGTCGAAAGGAATGACGAACTCGGCGAAGAGCAGCGCCAGGACGGTTGCCCCGAGGCTGTAGCCGAGTATGGCGAGGGCTTGCCTTTTTTCGTGGCAGTAGGTGTAAACCATGCCTGAAACGAATATCTGCACAAGCGTGAGCACGGCGAACTTGCCCACGGATACGCTTGTGTCGAGTAGCATCGTTTCCTCATAACGTATGCCCACAACGAAGTATATAATCATCGCCAGGCCGGTGAAGAGCACGCTGCCGGTCATCCCCTCGCGGTAGAACATAAGGAAGAAGGATATGTAGACAAGCGCGGAGCCTGTCTCTTTCTGCGCTATGATGAATATCATGGGCAGCAAAACTACGGCGCATGCGGCTGCAAAGTCTTTCCAGCGGTGCATGTTGAAGCCGTAGGTGCTCATCAGTTTTGCCACGGCAAGGGCTGTGGCGAACTTGGCGAACTCGGCCGGCTGCAGCCTTAGCGGCCCTAATACGAGCCACGAGCGCGAGCCTTTTATCTCGTGGGGGTTGAAGATGGTGATGAACAACAGCAGCAGAAGCACCGCGTAGATGATGTATGCGAAAGTGTCGTAAAACCTGTCGTCAAGCATCAGTAGCACGAAGCCGAGGCAGATTGACGTGCCAATCCACACGATTTGCATGCCCGAACGGGTGCCGAGGCTAAGTATGTCGGTGTCTCCGTAAGTGTAGCTGGCACCGCATACGCTGAGCCATCCGAACGCCAGCAGGCACAGGTAGATGCCTATTGTCCACCAGTCTAAAGAGCGGAGCACGCTCTGTTGTTTATCTGTTTGATGCGCCATAGGATATACGTCTGTGTTGGAAGGCTTCCGCTTTCTTCTCGGATTCTGGCGAAAGCTTGCCGTTGATGTACTGTTCCATCATCAGCGAGCCGATGGGTACGCCGTATTCGGCTCCGAAACCGCCGTTTTCAACATACACGGCGACGGCAATCTTCGGCTCGTTCATCGGCGCGAAGCCCATGAATATGGAGTGGTCCTGGCCGTGGTTCTGCGCCGTTCCGGTCTTTCCGCACACCTCGTAGTCGGGCCTGTTGGCGGCGTGGCATGTTCCGCTTGTCACCGAACGGCGCATGCCGGCCACGATGTAGTCGTATGCCCTGCGGCTCGCCTTTGTGTAATGCTTTGTAGTGTAGGCGGTGTCAAGCGGTTCTCCCTGCACCTTCCTGACAACGTGGGGCGTGTAATAGTAGCCACGGTTGGCAATGGTTGCGCACATGTTGGCTATTTGCAGGGGGGTGAGCAGCACTTCGCCCTGGCCTATCGCGATGCTGATAACGGTCAGTCCGTTCCACGAACCTCTGTATGCCTTGTCGTAATACTGCGCGTTCGGGATTAGTCCACGCTTCTCCCCGGACAAGTCTATGCCGAGCTTATAGCCGAAACCCATGCTCACCATGTAGTCGCGCCAAGTGTTCATGGCCTCCTGCACGCTCTTGTATTTCTGCCTGTTGCCCAGCATATAGTACAAACCCCAGCAGAAGTAGGCGTTGCACGAGGTGCCCAGTGCCGGCACGAGGCTTACCGGCGAGGCGTGGCCGTGGCATCCTACGTGCAGTCCGCGGCAGTAAAATCCGTGGTGGCAGGGGAACATTGTGCCCGGAGTTACGATGCCTTCGGTGAGGAAAGTAAGTCCTTGCGTTGTCTTGAACGTTGACCCCGGAGGGTACATTCCCATTATGGAGCGGTTCAAAAGCGGTTTCCACGGGTTGCGTGCAAGCGTCTGGTGAGCCTTGCTACGCATGCGTCCGGTCATCATCCGGGGGTCGTATGTAGGCGATGAAACCATGCACAGTACCTCGCCCGTTGACGGTTCGATGGCCACTATGCTGCCAATCTTGCCCTCAAGCAGCCGTTCGCCGAGTGCCTGCAGCTTGATGTCGATGCCTAATGTGAGGTCTTTTCCCGGCACGGGGCGGCGGTCAAGCTGGCCGTTCATGTAGCTTCCCTGTATCCGTCCGTGTGCGTCGCGCAGCAAAATCTGCACTCCTTTTTCTCCGCGCAGCTGCTTTTCGTAATACTTTTCGACGCCTTGCTTGCCGATGTAGTCGCCGAGCTGGTAGTAAGAATCGTCCTCGATGTCGCTTTCCGACACTTCAGCTACGTCGCCGAGCACGTGCGCCGCGTGTGACATAGTGTATTGCCTGACACTTCGCCGCTGGACGTAGAAGCCGGGAAAGCGGTATATTTTCTCTTGGAAAACGCTGAACTCTTTTTCCGTCAGCTGGCTCATGAACAGCTGTTGGGTGAACCGTGAATATCCGGGATTTTTGCTCCTGTCCTTGATTTCGGCCATTCTCTTGTCGAAATATTCCTTCGTTATGCCGAGCGAACGGCAAAATTCAAGTGTGTCGAGACGGCCTTTCGCCTCGTTGGGCACAACCATTATGTCGTAAGCATTCTGGTTGTAGACGAGCAGGCGGCCGTTCCTGTCGGATATGACGCCGCGTGCCGGATATTCGACTTTTTTGAGGAAAGCGTTGCTGTCGGCGTTTTTCTTGTAGTCGTCGCTCATGATTTGGAGCGTGAACAGGCGTATGATGTACACCACGACGATGAAAACGGCAACGCCGCCAATCACGTATTTCCTGTTTTCAAGTCCGTAGTCCTTGTCCATTTTGCTGTCCGTTTCGCCTTGTCAGGTGGCGTTCACCTTTTCCTTACGTTTTCAATCACGATTATGAGGATGGCGGTAAGCGCAGAGCTTCCGCCTATGTTCTTGCCCCACTGTTCCACGTTGAAGAAGCTGAACGACTCGAGTGTGAAGAACGCAAGGTGGAAAACAACCACGCAGATGACCGTATAATACACGTATCTCGTCACGCCGAGTTCTTTCATCGACGGCTTCATGTCGTCAGCGCTGTCCCTTTGCGTGAACAGGTTGAGCAGGTATGGTTGCAGAAGTCCGAGCAGTGTGGCTGATGCCGCGGCAACGCCGGGAGTGTTAGAGAATATGTCCACGCACAAGCCCAGGCAGAAACTCCACAGCAGGATGCCCCATTTGGGGTAGCCGCGCCTGAACATCATGATGAAATAAACGTACAGCAAGGGCGTAGCGCAGCCAAGTATGTTGATGTGGTTGAGCACCAGCACCTGCGCCAGGCATAATATAATGAATGTGAAGAGCTGTCTTACAACTTCTATCTTCATGTCTTGTTGCTATTGTTTCACTTCAGCCTTAGCGAGTCTTCCGCGTTGCGTAGCAGGTCAATCCGTTCCTCCATGCCAGCGTTGTCGATGACGCATACGTCGCGAAGGTTGCCGAAGTCGGTTGTAAGGCGTACCTGTACGCGGTATGAAAGTCCGTCGGCGGAGTTGTAGACATGGAGTATTTGCCCGGCGATTATGCCGGGAGGGAATATTGACGAATAGCCGCTTGTTTCAACGAGGTCGCCCAACCGGAAGTGCGCATGTCGCGGAATGTCGTCCACGTATGCAAGGTCGGCGCGTCCGCCTGTCCAGCGCAGGTAGCCGTAATATCCTCTTTTCCTGATGGTTACGCTGACGTTCGACTTCGAGTTCAGCAACGGGATGACCACGGCATAGTGTTCGGAAACCATGTAGACCACGCCTACCACGCCGTTGCCGCAGGCCACACCCATGTCCTTGCGCACGCCGTCGGCGCGCCCTTTGTCAATGGTTATGAAGTTGTCGCGCTTGTCTACCGAGTTGGTTATAACCTTGGCGGGTATCAGCTTGTAGCCGTTCAGCACTTCGGTCTGCGTCCGTGCCAGCCATGAGGAGTCCTCCTGCGGCCTTAGCTTTTCCACCTGTTCCTGCAACTGGCGCACAGTCTGCTCCAGATAAAGGTTCCTCTGGTTCAGCTGTTCGTTGACTTTTGTCAGGCTGAAATAGTTTTTTACCGCGGCGTCCACCTCATACACCTTCCCGGCTACGGCGTTTGCGGACGAGAACCATACGCTGCCCTGGTAGCTGTTGAACTTGAACAGAAGCACGAAGCTTACCACTTCAAGCAGGACAAAGACAAACCAATGATTGTATTTCTTGATGAATTCAATCAGGTTTCGCATCGGCTTATCTCATCAGGAACGAGAAGCGGTCAACGTTCTTAAGGGCTATGCCGGCTCCCTTTGCCACACTGTGCAGGGGGTCGTCGGCCACATGGAACGGGATTTTTATCTTGTCGGTCAGTCGTTTGTCAAGTCCGCGCAGCAGAGCGCCGCCGCCTGTCAGGTATATGCCGTTCTTCACGATGTCGGCATACAGCTCGGGCGGTGTCTTCTCAAGTGCTGAGAGCACGGCGTTTTCTATCTTCGCCACGGTGCGGTCAAGGCAGTGGGCTATCTCCTGGTAGCATACGGGCACCTCCATGGGCAGCGCCGTAACCTTGTTGGGGCCGTGTACAACGTAGTCTTCGGGTCCTTCGTCGCCGAGGTCGGTCAGCGCCGAGCCTACGTGAATCTTTATCCTTTCAGCCATACGCTCGCTCACTTTCACATTGTGCTGCTTGCTCATGTACTCCTGTATCTCGGCTGTCAGGTCGTCGCCGGCGGTGCGGATGGAGTTGTTCGATACGATGCCGCCCAGCGAGATGACGGCAATCTCGGTGCTGCCGCCGCCTATGTCTACCACCATGTTGCCCTCGGGAGCTTCTACGTCGAGTCCTATGCCCACGGCTGCGGCCATCGGCTCGAATATGAGGTACACGTCACGGCCGTTGGCATGCTCTGCAGAGTCGCGCACGGCGCGCAGCTCCACCTCGGTGGAACCTGACGGGACGCCGATTACCATGCGGAGTGACGGCGAGAAGAGGCGGCTTCCCGTGTGCACCATCTTTATGAGTCCGCGCATCATTTGCTCGCAGGCTGTGAAGTCGGCTATTACTCCGTCGCGCAGCGGACGTATGGTGCGTATGTTGTCGTTGGTCTTTTCGTACATCATCTTTGCCTTCTCGCCCACGGCTATCATCTTGTCCGTGCGGCGGTCCAAGGCTACTACTGACGGCTCGTCAACCACAATCTTGTCATCACTGATAATGATTGTGTTGGCTGTGCCCAAGTCCATTGCAATCTCTTGGATAAATGAAAAAAATCCCATGATACTGAGTTTATTTAATACCTGCCCCCCCAACCCGTCCCGAAGGGAAGGGTGTTTGATTACTTCGTATTATTGTACTTTTAATGTTTGTGGCATGTTGAAGCCCCTCCCTTGGGGAGGGGTTTGGGGTGGGTGTTTGGTGTTTTGTATTATATTCCTTTTTTATTTGCCTTCAAACCAGTTGTGTATCGCGGTGTCGTAGTGGCTGCTTACGCCGAAGGCACGTGTCGCCAGCATGCGGCGGTCTTCGATGTCGGTCTGTGCGCCTTTCCTGTTCAGTATGTCCAGGAGCACGCTGTATTCGGCCTTGCTCGGCACTATTACCACGTCGTTGAAGTTCTTTGCTCCGGCGCGTATCAGCGAAATGCCGCCTATGTCAATCTTTTCTATTATGTCGGCCTCGTTTGCTCCGCTCGCAACGGTCTGTTCGAAGGGGTACAGGTCAACGATTACGAGGTCGATTTCCGGTATCTCATACTGCGCCATCTGCTCGCGGTCGCCCTCGTTGTCGCGGCGGCCGAGTATGCCTCCAAACACTTTCGGGTGCAGCGTCTTGACGCGTCCGCCCAGTATTGAAGGGTAAGTAGTGACGCTTTCCACTGTCTGGCACTCGTAGCCGAGCGACTCGATGAACTTCTGCGTGCCGCCTGTAGACAAGAATTTCACACCCTCTGCGTTTAGTTTTGCAAGCAATTCGTCAAGCCCGTCTTTGTGGAATACAGAGACAAGGGCCGTCTTGATTTTCTTTGTTCCTGACATGTCTTTGATAAACTAATTAGTTCTGAGGGTGCAAAGTTAAGAAAAAACGCTGACAGGGCAATGCAAATCTTTGAAAAATGCAATATTTGTTTGCGCACACGAGGTTGTCGGCGGCTTGCCGTCAGTCGTCTGTTTTCCATGCCTCAGTTGTACGTCGGCAGTGCCTTCGGCCGCCTTTCGCAGCATGGTTTGTAGTGTCTTGGTAACTGCCTGATAGCCAGCGGCTTTCCAATATGCCGTCTTTTAGCCTCTGAAAGGTGGCCTTTTGGCGTGTAAAAGGTGGCCTTTTGTGATGCGGAAGGCCGTCAATTGTGCGGCTGTTCATCTTTGTAGGCCGTTTGCATGGCTTGATGGCGCGTTGAGGCTTTTGGTCGGCCGGTAGGATGTAAGCCGCTTTTCGACGGGTGTATGGTTAACGATTATTAACCCGGTAGTGTGCAAGTTTTATGCGTTGTGCCAATTTATAAGGCAAAGACGTCTTTGAAAAACAAAACCGAAATTAACGAACCATTAAATTAACAGAACAAAACATCCTTATGAGAAACTGTTTTGAATTGATTTAAGAATAATGTTATAGGGCTACATACAATTCAGAATCAGCCGGTCAATTGGAAAAATGTTATATCTTTAAAGGTACCAAACAATAAAGTTATGACACAGTATCCA